>JAABUX010000430.1_pt1 | contig 71808 bp, 51 predicted proteins | sample 5561851 | NCBI WGS metagenome assembly JAABUX01 (sample SAMN10711883, study PRJNA513361) | rock metagenome | isolation source: Antarctica rocks | place: Antarctica: Victoria Land, Richard Nunatak red sandstone | collected 2016-01-03
GATGGCGGTGACGCTGCCGTCGCGCGCGGGCCTCGGCGGCGGCGGCGTCTGCGTCGTCTACGACCCGAGCCGGAACGGTCCGAACAAGGGCGTGCCGGAGGTCGTGGTGTTCACGCCGCCGGTCGTCAAGGCATCCGGCGCGCGGCCGGCCGGCGTGCCGATGCTGGCGCGCGGGCTGTTCGCGATGCACGCCCGATACGGCAAGCTGCCGTTCGAGCAGGTCATCACCCGCGCCGAGCAACTGGCCCGGTTCGGCACGCCGATCTCGCGCGCATTCGCCCGCGACATCGCGGTGGTGGCAGCACCACTCGCCGCCGACCCCGGCACGAGGCCGTTTTTCGGGGCCGACGGACAGCCGCTCGCCGAAGGCGCCACGCTGCAACAGCCCGACCTCGCGGTGACCTTGGCCACGCTGCGGACCCAGGGTGTCGGCGACCTGTACCAGGGCGGCCTGGCGCGCCGGATCGTCGCCGCATCGCCCGACCTCGGGGCTGGGCTCACGGCCGCCACGCTGCGCGCCGGCCTCCCCCGGTTCGCGCCCGCGATCGACGAGGAGATCGGCCGCGACGTGTTGGCCGTGCCGCCGACCGACGCCGGTGTCGCGACGGTGGGGGCGGTTCGTGTGCTGCGCGAAAATCCCAGCGCGGCCGACGCGGCGCAGGGGCGGGCGGCAGCGCTGGCCACCGGCGTGCGCGCGGGACAGCAGGGTATCGCGCTGCTGGCCACCCCCGACCTGGCGCCGGGGACGTTGCCGGCGTTGCCGGCGTCGGCGGCGCTGGTGACGCTGGACGCGCAGGGCCGCAGCGTCGCCTGCGCGCTCAGCATGGGCAACCTATTCGGCACCGGCCGCGTGGTGCCCGAGACCGGCATCCTGCTGGGCGCGTCGCCCGTTGCGGTGCCGCCTGCGTTGCTGGCGCCGGCAATGGTCTACAACACCAACCTGCACGCGTTCCGCGCGGCGGCGGTCGGCACCGGGCAGGGCTCGGCGGCGCTGGCGGCGGCGGCGGCGGTGCTCGGCGCGTTGTCCGACGCGGCGACCACGACCGTGCTGCCGACGCCGCCGCCCGACCCGGGCCGCGCCGCCGTGATCGCCTGCGCGCGATACCTGCCGGAGACGGAGCAAAGCTGCGGCTGGGCCACCGACCCGCGCGGGGCGGGGCTGGCGGTGGGAAGCAATTAAACGGGAGACGTCGAATGATCGCCTTGTCCAACGCGACACTGTCCGGCCTCGGCTCGAAGGTTCGAGTGCCCGGCTACGACCGCGCGGCGGTGCGCCCGGGCATCGTGCATTTCGGCGTGGGCAACTTCCACCGCACCCATCAGGCGGTCTACGTCGACGACTGCCTGCACCGGCCCGGGTGTGAAGGCTGGGGCATCGTCGGCATCGGCATGACGGACGGCCCTGCGGCGCTCGCCAAGGCCGCCGCGTTCCGGGCGCAGGATTGCCTCTACACGGTGACCGAGTTCGCGCCCGACGGCGCCACCCACATCCGCGTCATCGGCGCCATGGTCGGCTACCTGCACGCGCCGACCGAGGCCATGGCGGTGATCGACGTCCTGGCCCACGCCGAGACGCGGATTGTCACGCTGACCATCACCGAGGGCGGCTACAACCTCTCCGAGGTCGACGGCGCGTTCCGGCTCGACAACCCGGACGTGGCGCACGACCTCGCGGGCGGCCCGCCGCGATCGGTGTTCGGTCTGGTCGTGAGCGCGCTGGCACGGCGGCGCGCGGCCGGGTTGCCGGGGTTCACCATCGCGTCGTGCGACAACCTGCGGCGCAGCGGTGACACCACCCGCGCGGCGTTCGTGGCGTTCGCGCACGCGGTCGACCCCGCCCTCGCGGCGTGGATCGACGGCGAGGTCGACTTCCCCAACGCGATGGTCGACCGGATCGCGCCGCAGACCACCGACGCCAGCCGGGCCGGCCTGAATGCCCGCAGCGGCGTCGACGACCGGCTGCCGGCCGCCGCCGAAACCTACATCCAGTGGGTTGTGAAAGACCGGTTTCGCCACGGCCGCCCGCCGCTGGAGGCGGTCGGGGTCGAGTTCTCCGACCGGGTGGCGGAGTATGTGGCCGTCAAGGGACGCATGCTCAACGGCGCACACATGATGCTGGCGTACCCGGCGGCGCTGTGCGGCTACCGCATCGTGAGCGACGCGATGGCCGACCCTCGCTTCGTGCGGCTGCTGACGGCGTTCCTCGAGCGCGACGTCATCCCCTACATCCAGCCGCCGCCGGGGATCGAGCCGCACGCCTACATGGCGATGGTGCTCGACCGGTTCGGCAACCCCGCAACCGAGGACCAAGTGCTGCGGGTGGCCGGCGACGGTGCGGCCAAGCTGCCGATCTACCATTCGAAGACGCTGTCGACGCTGGTCGAGGCGAACGCCGACATCCGGCGCGAGGCATTCCTGCTGGCCTGCTTCGCGCGTTACCTGAAGGCGCGCGACGACCGGTCGATCCGCGACGACCGGGGTGGCGGCTTCGCGGTCCTGGAGCCGGGGCTGACCGTGGCGGACTGGGACGAGGTCAACGAGGGCGACCCCGTGGCGGTGCTGCGGACCAGCCCGTTCCAGGCGTTGGGGCTCGATCGGCACCCGGCGTTCCGTGCCGCGTATGAGGGGTTTTACGCGGCGCTCGTCCGTGACGGGGCGTCACGGACGTTGGACGCCGTGTTGGCCTGACCTCTAGAACGCCGCGGCGCCGCTGAAATTGGTCGGGTGGCTGCCGACGAAGCTGATCGTGGTCTTGTCGCTCAGCGTGAACGTCAGGCCGCTGGAGCCGATGCTGCCGACGATCGCGTTGTCCATCGTCGCGATGTCGGCCGCGTTGTAGCCGGTGAGGAACAGCACGTCGCCGCCGTGCCAGTTTTGGACCGTGAGCGCCGCCGCCGTCGCGTTCGGGTTGATGCCGACGACGAACGTGTCGTGGATCGCGGCACCCGAGCTGTCGGTGCTGGCGGTGGCGCCGACCAGGGTCTCGTTGCCGCTGTCGCCGTAGCCCGCGAAGATGTTGTTGTTGCCGGACGTGCGCGAGGCGTCGACGACCCCGCCCTGGGTGAACGCGACGATGGTCGTGGCCGCGCTGCCGATCACGCCCATCCGTTCGCCGTTCAGGGCGAACAGGACCGGCGCCAGCGTGCCGCCGGCGCTGGTGATGGTGTCCGCCCCGCCCAGTCCGACGAACACCTGCGACGTGCTGGTGCCGCTGTTGTAGTCGTCGCCGTGCGTGCCGCCGAAGAACAGGCCGCCGCCGGACAGCGCGTTGATGGTGGACGCGCCGCTGCCGCCGACGAACAGGTTCGCCTGCGACCCGCCGAGGTCGAACCGGTCGCCGGCGGTGGCGAACACCGTGATGTTCGCGGTACCGCCGTGGATGGTCGACGCGTTGCTCGGCGGCTTGATGTCCGACATCGCCGAAACCGTGTCGCTGCCGCCGACGAAGAACACGCTGGCCGCGCCGACGTTGATGCTGTTCGCGGCGCGCCCGAAAATCGTCGAGGTGCCGGCGAAGGCGTCGACCCGGTCCAGCAACCCGACCGCGATCAGGTTGACCGAGCTCGCGTCGTTGATCGTGAAGCGGTTCGCGCCCTCCTTGTAGTTCGGCAGTCCCGAACTTCCGATGGCGGAGATCATGTTGGTGAACACCGGGGCCGCGCCCGCGGCGTGCGACGCGTTGGCGGAGCCTGGAACCGTCGGGACCGTGCCGGGAACGGTCGGCGCGACGCCCGGGTTGAACCCGATGTTGACGACGTCGCTGCCCAGTTCGCCGAGCGTCACCTTGGTGGTGGCGCCGCTCAGGATCTGCAGGCTGCCGAATGTCATCAGCACCGACGCCGTGGCGCCGCCCATGACCGTGACGGCGTTGCTTGAATGCGTGGTGTAGTTGGCCTGGACCGTCGCGTGGGCGCCGGCGTCGACGACGAACGACGAGTTGTATCCGCCGACCAGCGACCCCGTTCCGGCGGAATGGATGGCGTCGCTGCCGGGGCTGCCGGAGTTACTGTTGAAATCGTTGGTCGCGGTGATGTTGGACACCCCGCCGCCGTTGGCCACGACCGACGCCCGGCCGGTAAAGTTGTAGCCGTCGCCGACGATCGTCGCGTGGTGGTACTGCGGGTCGTCGGCGGTGAACAGGTTGACCTGCGATCCCTGCCCGACCACCACATAGCCGTAGCCGGCGGGGATGGTCACGTTGCCCATGACGCTCGCGGGAATGAACAGCACCGACTGGCCATCACCCTGCGGCAGGGTGTTGCCGTTGTAGGTGAACTTGTCGGCGGCGGGGATGGTGGCGATGCTCGCGGCGGCATTCTTGAAGATCGCGTTGATGTCGGCGTCGGTCGCCGAAACCGTTACGGCCCCGATCGCGGTCAGGGTTGGGGTGCCACTCATGGGTCATTCTCCGTGAGCCCGTCGTTAAAGTAACGAGCTAGTCACGTTTCGGCACAAAATGATGGTTTGTCAAGCAAAGTATTCCGTTTTGGGAATCATGGCTTCACCGCGGGTCGCGCGGTGAAGCCAATTGCCACGTTTCGTCAAACGACCGGGTTCGCCGTCAGCCCCGCTTCCACCAGCCCTTTTTGGGTGGCGGCGCGGGCTCCGCCGGCTCCGGTTCGGCAGGTGCCGGCGCGACGTCGAGCGACAGCTCCGGTTCCGGCATCGGTGGAGCAATCGCCGCCGCCGACGCCTCCGCCGCCGCCGCGCGAGCCGCCAGCATCGCCTTTGTCACCCGCGGCTTGCGGACCGCCTTCGGCTTGACCGCTGGTGGCGCCACCGGCTCGGGAGCCATGGCCGCCACCGGTTCGTCCAACGACAACGGCGGCTCGATCGTCTGTTCCGCTTGCGAGACCGGCTCCTGAACCGGTTCAGCGACGGGCTCGGCGACGGGCTCGGGAACCGCCACCGGCTCCTCTAGCGGCACTGGCGGCTCGATCGACGGTTCCGCTCGCGCAACCGGCTCGGCCACGGGTTTCGGGGCCAGCAACGCCGCCTCCTGCGCGCGCTCGATGATGTCGAACACGTCGAAGTCCGGAGCCCCAAACGGGTCGGCCGGGGTCGGACCCTGGTACACCGGGGCTTGGTACGCAACGCGAGGCGCCTGTTGCGGGGCCTGATCCGCCTCGGTCGCCACGGCGTCGCCACCAGCCTCGCCACCGGCATCGCCAGGTCCGGCGTTGCGGCGACGGCCGCCACGACGACCCCGGCGGCGACGGCCCTCGGCGTTCTCGTTGGCGTCCGGCTCCGGCTGCTCGCCGGCGACGGACTCGACGATCTCCACCTGCGGCGGCGCCACGATCGCCCCGAGGTCGGCGGCATCGATCGGGTCCATCGGAGCGGCGTCCGGAGAGGCTGCATCCATCGGGGCGGTCGCGTCGACACCCTCCTCCGGCTCGAACTCGTCGTCGGCGCCGCCCTCGGTCTCCTCGCCCGCCGGGGCGTCAACCGCGTTGCCCTGCGCGTCCACGCCCGGCGTCTCACGCCGGCCACCGCGACGGCGGCGGCGCCGGCGGCGGCGACCGGCCTCCTCGCCGCCCTCGCCGTTGGCCACCGGCGTCGCGGCGCGGGGTTGCGGCGCCGATGCCGCCACCTCCGCCGTGTCCTCCGGCTCGTCGGCCATGTCGGCCACGTCCTCGACGTCGTCCATCGGCGACGGCGCCACCGGCAGCACCGGGGCGGCGACGGTGCGCTGCTCGCCCTCGGTCCGCAGCCGCACCCGGTCGATCCGGCACGCCGGCGGCACGAGCGCGTCGTCAACCGCGAACTGCACCCGCATCTGGAACCGCTGCTCGATCTCGCCGACCCGCTCGCGCATGTGGTTGAGCAGGTACATCGTCAGCGGGCCGGAGGCGTGGACCATCACCACGCTGGCCTTGCCCTTGGCGCCCTCGTCCTCGACCGCGCGCAGCACGTGGGTCGCCGCCGTCTCGATGCTGCGGACGTGGCCGGTGCCGCCGCAATGCGGGCAGACGATGAAGCTGCTCTCGGTCAGGCTCGGCCGCAGCCGCTGCCGGCTCATCTCCAGCAGCCCGAAATGGCTGATCGAGCCGACCTGGATGCGCGCCCGGTCCACCTTCAGCGCGTTCTTCAGCCGGTTCTCGACGGCCAGGTTGTGCCGCTTGCTCTCCATGTCGATGAAGTCGATCACGATCAGCCCGGCCAGGTCGCGCAGCCGGAGCTGCCGCGCCGCCTCGTCCGCCGCCTCGAGGTTGGTCTTGACCGCCGTCTCCTCGACGTTGCGCTCGCGCGTGGCACGGCCCGAGTTGACGTCGATCGCCACCAGCGCCTCGGTCTGGTTGATCACCAGGTAGCCGCCGGATTTCAGCTGCACCGTCGGCAACAGCATCGCGTCGAGCTGCGCCTCGACCTGGTTCTTCGCGAACAGCGGCTGGCCGCCCTGGCCGCGCCACAGCTGCACCTTTCGCGCGTGGGCCGGCATCAGCATCCGCATGAAGTCGTGCGCGGCGCGGAAGCCGAGCTCGCCGTCGACGATGATCTCGTCGACGTCGCGCGAGTAGACGTCGCGAATGGCGCGCTTGATCAGGCTCGCCTCCTCGTAGATCAGCGCCGGCGCCATCGAGCGCATCGTCAGCTCGCGGATGTCGTCCCACAGCCGCATCAGGTACTCGGCGTCGCGCTTGATCTCCGGCTTCGGCCGCGCGGCCCCGGCGGTCCGCACGATCAGTCCCATGCCCTGTGGCAGGTCCAGTTCGGTCGTGACCTCTTTGAGCCGCTTGCGGTCCGCCGCCGAGGTGATTTTTCGCGAGACACCACCGCCGCGTGGGGAGTTCGGCATCAGCACGCAGTAGCGGCCGGCGAGTGAGATGTAGGTCGTCAGCGCGGCGCCCTTGGTGCCGCGCTCCTCCTTGACGACCTGGATCAGCATGATCTGGCGGCGGTGGATCACTTCCTGGATCCGGTAGCTGCGCAGGAACCGGCTCTCGCGGCGGCGGCGGGCCTCCTCGGCGCCGTCGCCGGCCTCCGGGTCGCCACCCACCGTCTCGGGCGGCGGCGCGTTGTTTTCGAGCACGTCGAAGTCGGCGAAACCGGCTTCGGGCACGGTTTCGGTCTCCTGCCGATCCTGCTCCATCTCGCGGCTGTCGGCGTCGTCGCGGTCCGGCAGTTCCTCGGTGGTCAGTTCGGCCTCGTCGATCCCGTCGGCCTCGCGCGCCGCTTGTTCGGTCGCGTCGTCGACCGGCTCCATCTCGTCCAGCACCGGGCCGAAGCGCTCCTCGCGCGGGATCATCGCCGGTTGGGCACGGGTGCCGTCGGTCTCGCGGTCGGCCATCGGGTCGGGCTCGCCGGCGTCGGCTTCGGTGGCGGTTGCGGGAGTGTCCGCCACGGCTTCCCGCTCGACCGTGTTGGCCGGCTCGGTCTCGGTCGGCTCGTTGGCCGGGGACACCAGATCGGTCGATGGCGCCTCGACATCGCCGAGCGGCTCGCCGACCGTCTCCTCGGGCGGTTCCGGCACCTGGTCGAGCACCGGCGCGGGCGTCACCACCAGCGACCGCGGCTGGAGAGTCGGCGCGTCGTCGTCATCGTCGTCGTCGTCGCTGACCTCGGCCGCCTGCATCGCCAGCAGCCGCTGCCGGTCGGCGACCGGGATCTGGTAGTAGTCGGGATGGATCTCGCCGAACGCCAGGAAGCCGTGGCGGCCGCCGCCGTATTCGACGAACGCCGCCTGCAGGCTCGGCTCGACCCGGACAACCCGGGCCAGGTAGATGTTGCCCTTGAGCTGCTTCTTGGTGGCGGTCTCGACGTCGAAGTCTTCTAGTTTATTGCCGTCCAGCACCACCACGCGGGTCTCTTCCGCGTGGGTGGCGTCGATCAACATGCGCTTGGTCATGAAGCCGTAAACTCCGGGGGGCGGCCGGATGCGTCAGGGCCGGGTGCGTCGAGGCACTGCCGGGGCCGCCGATGTTGTGGTGGGGGGTGACGCCGGAGGGCGGCCGCAGCGAGCGAGATCGGTTCGACGTGCCGAGCCGCGCCACCCGCCCACAGGGCCGCCGCGTCGCTTGCGCGAGACGGGCGGCGGTCGGAACTGGGATGGCTGGCGCGGTGGGCATCGAAACCTGACTTGCTGAGGGCGTCTGCGCGCAAGTCGCGCGCGCCACCCGGATCTTCGGTGTATAGCGCCCGGCCGCAATCGCGCGGCGAGGCCTAGGACGGACACGCCCGCCATCGCAGCTACTGCGCCGGCCGGAGCCGACACCCGCGACAGCAGGCTTCACCGCCTATTGCGTGCCAAACATGGCCTATCGAGGGCAGTCAAGCAAGCAAAGCATTCCCCGTTGCCGCAATGTCACCATTGTCAACGGTCTATATGCCTTTACTATTTCGAAACGTTAGGTGCGGCCATGTCGTCAAGTCCTTTCGCCTCCGATCCGACCCGCCGATTGCTGCTGTGCGGCGGCGGGGTGGCCGCCATGACGTTGTGGAGCGCGCCGGGCCTCGCCTCGCGCGCCGCGCCGCCGGTGAAGCGGCCGTTGGTGGTGCTCGATCCCGGCCACGGCGGCAAGGACCCGGGTGCCATCGGCGTGTCAGGCACGTATGAGAAGCACGTCGCGTTCGCCACCGCGACCGAACTGCGCCGCCGCCTGCTGGCCGCCGGCCGCTACCGGGTCGAGCTGACGCGCGGCGCCGACGTGTTCGTGCCGCTGGAGAGCCGGGTCGACTGGGCGCAGGCGCGCGGGGCGGCGCTGTTCGTCTCTATGCACGCCGACGCGCTGGCCGATCCTTCGGTGCGCGGAGCCAGTGTCTACACCCTGGGCGCTACCGCGTCCGACGCGCAGACGGCCGCACTGGCGCTGCGCGAGAACGCGGCGGACCGCTTCGGCACCGGCTCGGCGCTGGCGGTGCCGCCGGACGTCGCGGTAATCCTGTCGGGGTTGATCCGGCAGGAGACGCGGGCGCGCTCGGCTCGGATGGCGCGCGTCGTCGTCGGCAGCTTGGGCGCGACTGTTCCGTTATTGTCTCACCCGGGCCGTCACGCCGGTTTTACGGTGCTGAAGGCCGCCGACATCCCGAGCGTGTTGGTGGAGATGGGATTCATGTCCAACTCAGCCGACGAGGCCGCGTTGCGGCAGGCGGGCCACCGCGCGCTCGTGGCGACCGCCCTGCATCGGGCCATCGACGGGTTTTTTGCGGCGGACGCGGCGGTACGGATGGCGGGATAGTTACGCTGCATCAGCGAGCTAATAGGGTATGAGGCGGCATGGCCATTCCCCCGATCACCGCCAGCGAGCGACTTGCCACCAGCGGCTCCGCCCCGCCAAGCCCGCCCCCCCGGCGCGACCGACCGGGTCGCCGGCGACGTCGCGGCACCATACTGGGCCGCATCTTCGCGCTGCTTATGCTGGTCATGCTGATTGGCGCCGCTGGCGCCGGAATTGCCGGGTTCACGCTATATCAGCGTTACAGCGCCGGCCTCCCCTCGATCGACGGCGTCCGCAACTACCAGCCTCGGGTGATGAGCCGGGTCTATGCGGGCGACAGCCGCCTGCTGGCCGAGCTCGCCACCGAGCGACGCATCTTCGTGCCCGCCGCCGCCATCCCCGACCTGGTCAAGCGCGCGTTCGTCTCCGCCGAGGACCAGAGCTTTTACAGTCACGCCGGGGTCGACCCGCTGGCGATGGCGCGCGCCGCCGTCACCGACCTGCTGCAATACGGCAACGGCAAACGCCCGATCGGGGCCTCGACCATCACCCAGCAGGTGGCGAAGAACATGCTGGTCGGCAACCAGGCCACGCTGGCGCGGAAGGTCCGCGAGGCGATCATGGCGATGCGGATCGAGCGCGCGCTGTCCAAGGAACGCATCCTCGAACTGTACCTGAACGAGATCTACCTGGGCGAGGGCGCGTACGGCGTCGCCGCCGCGGCGCAGACCTATTTCGACGCCTCGCTCGACCGGCTCACCCCGGCACAGGCGGCGTTCCTGGCGGCGCTGCCGAAAGCGCCGAACAACTACAACCCGGTGAAATTCCCCGACGCCGCGCGCACCCGGCGCGACTGGGTGCTGGACCGCATGGTCGAGACCCGCAGCATCACGCCCGAGCAGGGCGCGACCGGCAAGGCGACGCCGCTGGTGCAGGTCGAGACTAGGCGGCCCGACATGGTGACCGGCGCCGATTATTTCGCCGAGGAGGTCCGGCGCGGCCTGGTCGACAAGTTCGGCGCCGACGAGACGACCCAAGGCGGCCTGGTGGTGCGAACCAGCCTCAATCCGGCGTTGCAGGCGGCCGCCGACCACGCGCTGCGCGAGGGCTTGGTCCGCTACGACCAGAGCCACGGCGGCTGGCGCGGTCCGGTCGCCAAGGTGCCGGGCGCTGCCAGGCTGAAGACGGACTGGGCCGACCAGTTGCTCGCGGTCAGGCCGCCGCCGGGCGTGCCGCCTGAGTGGCAACTGGCGCTGGTGACCGAACTCGCCGGCGGCGAGGCGCGGATGGGACTGTTCGACGCCGCCGGCACGCCGCACGTCGTTCCGATGCAATACGGCGACCTGCAATGGGCGCGGCCGATGCGCGGCAACGCGCCCGGTCCCGCGCCGCGCCGGGTCGCCGACGTGCTGGCGGTCGGCGATGTGGTGATGGTCCAGGCCACCGTTGGAGCCGGGGGCAAGGTCGGCCGGGTGCAGCTGCGCCAGATCCCGGAGGTCGAGGGCGCGTTAGTGACGCTCGACCCGATGACCGGACGGGTGCTGGCGATGGCCGGCGGCTGGTCGTACGAGACGAGCCAGTTCAACCGCGCGACCCAGGCCAACCGCCAACCCGGATCGAGCTTCAAGCCGCTGGTCTACCTGACCGCGATGGAGCAGGGCATCAGCCCCTCGCAGCGTTTCCTCGACGCGCCGTTCGTGCTCGACCTCGGCTCGGCCGGGCAGTGGCGGCCGAGCAACTACGAGCTCGACTTCAACGGCTCGGTGCCGCTGCACGTGGCGTTGGAGAAGTCGCTGAACCTGGTCACCATCCGGGTGGCGCAGAAGGTCGGCATGGACGCCGTGGCGACCAACGCGATCGCGTTCCACGAGGTCGACAACATGCCGCGCGTGCTGCCGGCCGCACTCGGCGCGGTCGACACGACGGTGCTGCGCCAGGCCGGGGCGTATGCCGGGTTCGCCACCGGCGGGCGCGAGGTGCTGCCAACGCTGATCGACTCCGTGCAGGACCGCGACGGACACGTTATCTGGTCGGCGCCGGGCATCCAGTGCCAGGGCTGCGACGATCCGCGCCACCCGCCGAGCCTGGTCGACCGCCGGCGCGAGGTCGCCGATCCGGCCAGCGTTTTCCAGGTCGTGATGATGATGCAGGGCGTGGTGCAGCGCGGCACCGGGTTCGAGGCCGGCAAGGGCCTCAACCGGCAGATCGCCGGCAAGACCGGCACCACCCAGGACTTTAACGACGCCTGGTTCGTCGGCTTCACGCCCGATCTCGTGACCGCCGTCTGGATCGGCTTCGACAACCCGACCAGCCTTGGCGACAAGGAGACGGGGGGCGCCATCGCCGCCCCGATCTGGCGCGACTTCATGACGGTGGCGCTCAAGGGGCGGCCGGCGTTGAAGTTCGTGCCGCCGGCTGGCGTGACGGTCGCGAGCTACGACAGCGGCTACGGCCAGGTGACCGACGCGTTCAAGCCGGGCCAGGTGCCGGGCGAGTCCGGATACGACGGCACGGAGGGCGCCAGTGCCGACGCGGCGGCGCCGCCGCCGGTGGCTGGAAGCGCCTCGGCCGGCACCGACAGCGGGCTGGGCGGGCTATACTAAGGGCGCGGCCGGACACATATTTCGCCCATGTCGACCGAATCAGACGCGCTGCGCGAACAGATCACCCAATCCGTCGCCCTGCTGCGGAGGCATCTTTGACTGGGATGCCTCGATCGCCCGCCTCGACGAGCTGAACAACCGCGCCGAGGATCCGGCGCTGTGGGCCGACAGCGCCGCCGCGCAGGCGTTGATGCGCGAGCGCACCCGGCTCGCGACGGCGATCGAGGGCGTCCAGGCGATCGAGCGGGAGACTGCCGACACCGCCGAGCTGATCGGCATGGCGGAGGCGGACGCCGACACGGCGATGGTCGGCGAGGGCATCGCCACGCTGAACGGGCTGGCTGCCGAGGCCAAGCGGCGCGAGATCGAGAGCCTGCTGTCCGGCGAGGCCGACGGCAATGACTGCTACATGGAGATCAACGCCGGCGCGGGCGGCACCGAGGCGCAGGACTGGGCCGAGATGCTGATGCGGATGTACACCCGCTGGGCCGAGGCGCACGGCTACAAGGTGAGCCTCATGGAAGAGAGCGAGGGCGAGCAGGCCGGCATCAAGAGTGTCACTCTCCAGGTTGCCGGCCCGTCCGCGTACGGTTGGCTCAAGACCGAGGCGGGGGTGCACCGGCTGGTGCGGATCAGTCCGTTCGACGCGGCGGCGCGCCGGCAGACCAGCTTCGCGTCCGTGTGGGTCTACCCGGTGGTCGACGACAGCATCGAGATCGAGATCGACCCCTCCGACCTGCGCGTGGACACCTATCGCGCGTCCGGGGCCGGCGGGCAGCACGTCAACAAGACGGAGAGCGCCATCCGCATCACCCACGTCCCGACCGGCATCGTGGTCGCCTGCCAGACCGACCGCAGCCAGCACCGCAACCGCGCGACCGCGATGGGCATGCTCAAGGCGCGCATGTACGAGGCCGAGCTGCAACGGCGCGAGACGGCGAGCAACGCCACCGAGGCGGCCAAGACCGACATCGGCTGGGGCCACCAGATCCGCAGCTATGTTTTGGCGCCGTATCAGATGGTCAAGGACCTGCGGACCGGGGTAGAGAAGGGCAACCCGGAAGCGGTGCTGGACGGTGGCCTCGACGACTTCATGGCGGCGGCGCTGGCGGCGCGGGTCGGCGCCACCCGCAGCGAGGCCAGCGCGTCGGCGCAGTAGGCCGGGTGTGACAAACGGAGCTGTGGAATGGAGCTGGCGGCATTGGGTTCACTGGCCGAGCTGACCAACGCTCGGAGCGTCGTGCCGGTGCTCAGTACCGGCCGGTACGACATCAGCCGGAAACTGTTTTCGGCGATCGTCGACGACGCGCTGGGCAGCACCGGGTTCGACGAGAGATGGTACGGCCTGCGTTACCCCGACATCAGCAAGGGGGTGCAGGAAGGCATCATCCAAAGCGGGCGCTGGCACTACGCCCAGTTCGGCTACTTCGAGAACCGGATGCCGCGGCAAATCGACGTCGATGCCGCGTACTACATGGAGAAGTATCCGGACATAAAACTGGCGATCAAAGACCGCCGGATCGAGTCGGCGCAGTGGCACTTCGACGAGATCGGCTTTCTGGAGGGCCGGTCGCCGCACCCCAACTGGTCGTTGTTCCCGCCGCGATAGCGCCGGTCGCGGCGGCCAATCGTTTCGCTCTGCGCATGTCCGGGCTAGCATGTCGCGATGAAACTCGATCCGAGCGAGCTCTACCTAAAACAGTATCCCGACGTCCGTAGCGCGATCGACGCGGGCGGTGTCGAGTCGGCGCTGGACCATTACCTGCTCTACGGCCGGGCCGAGGGTCGCATCTGGCCCGAGGGCAACACCGACCCCGTTCGCGTCGCCGAACCGAAGGCGACCTTCCAGCCGCCACCCGGCCTCGCCCACGCATGCGAAGACATCGGGATCTCGAAAGACCTGGTGTCCGTCGGCGGCTGGGTCGACGACCGCTACGACCCGCTGATTGGGCTCACGCTGATCGTCGGCGACGAGTTGGTGGCGTTGCACGTCGGTCGCCGCCGCCGTGCCGACGTGGACGAGCACCTGGACGCCGTCACGCCGCACGAGTTCGGCTATTGGGCGATCGGCTGCCCCGGGCGACCGGCGCTGTCCGGCGCGCCTAGACTTCGGATGCTGTTGTCGTCCGGCGGCGCCGTCGAGGTGACGCCCGGCGCGGTGACGCGGTTCGCGACCAAGGACCTGTTCGACACCGTCCTCGCCGAGTTCGGCGAGCGTTCGGTGGTCGGCAGCGTTTCCGCCCGCTCGTTCACCGATCTAGGCGGCGGGGCCGCAGACGTGCTGGCCAAGGCGTATGACGCCGTACGCAGCACCCGCGGCGCGCGCAGCATTTGCAACTATGGCAAGCGCGCCGGGACGCCGCTGGTGACGTTCGTCTGCGTGCTGTTCGGCCTGCCGTTCCTGTTGTTCCAGCAGGTCGCCCGGTTCGCCCAATGCAGCGACCTCGGCCAAATCGAGTTCGTGTTCGTCTCGAACAGCCCGGAGCTGGAAGAGCCGCTCAACCGCGACGCCGAGATCGCCGCGTGGCTGTTCGACACGGACGTCTCGATCGTCACGATGAACCAGAACACCGGGTTCGGCCATGCCAACAATTTCGGGGTGGAGCAGGCGCGCGGTGGCCGCATCGGGGTCATCAACCCCGACGTGTTCCCGGTGGACGCCGCCTCGGTCCGGGACACGCTGGCGATGGACGACACGGCGCTCGGTCGCAACATCGTCGGCGGACGCCTCTACTACGCCGACGGCACGGTGATGCACGAGGGGATGTATTTCGAGCGCGACGAAAAACTGTCCGGCATGGCCGGCGTCGGCGTGTGGACGGTGGAACACTGGCGCAAGGGTTTTCCCGACCGGCCACGCGCGGCCGCGACGCGGGTCGATGCGGTAAGCGGCGCGCTCATGCTGATGACCCGCGCCACCTACGACCGGCTCGGCGGGTTCAACGAGGACTTTGTCTACGGCCACTACGAGGATGCCGACCTGTGCCTGCGCAACGAGCGGGACGGCGGTGCGGCGATGTACCAGCCGGACCTCCGGTATTGGCACTACGAGGGCATGGGCAGCGTCCGGCGACCGGAGCATCTCGGATCGGGCCACTACAATCGTTGGCTGTTCTCCAAGCTCTGGTCCGCCGAGTTGGGTTCGCGCGCGGCCCGGATCGCCGCGTGAGAATTCTCGAGATCAGCGTCTGTCACCCCGAACTCGTACGCGGTGGCGCGCAGCAGGCCGCCTACGAACTGTTTGACGGGTTGCGGGACGCCGGCCATCGGGTGACGTTGCTGTCGTCCGTCGAGCCGGACGTGGACCGTGCGCTGTTCAAGCCCGGGGCGGTCATCGTCGGCATGGACGGGCGGCCGGACGAGTTCCTGTTCCTGTCCGACAGCTTCGACCACGAGTGGCTGCGAAACCTGAATATCCGCACCCTGAAATGGTTCGAGACGTTTCTGGTCGAGCAGAACCCGGAGGTGGTGCATTTCCACCACTTCCTGACATTCGGGCTAGAACTTTTCCTGGTCGCACGACGGGCTCTGCCGAACGCGCGGCTGTTCCTGACGCTGCACGAGTTCCTGGCGATCTGTAAGGCCGACGGCCACATGGTGCGGCCGCTGGACGGCACGCTGTGCACCCACAGCTCGCCGATCCGCTGCCACCAGTGCTTTCCCGAGGTGGCGCCGGAGACGTTCAAGATGCGCGAGGACTGGGTCAGGCAGGCGTTCGCGGTGTTCGACGGTTTTATCTGTCCGAGCCGCTTCGTGAAGGATCGCTACGTCGGCTGGGGTCTGGCCGCCGACCGGCTGCACGTCATCGGCAACGCGCAACAGAACTATGCGACGCAGGAGCTTGAACCCGCGGTGGCCCGGACACGCAACCGGTTCGGGTTCTTTGGCCAGCTGATCGACGTCAAGGGCCTCGGCGTCGTGTTCGACGCGTTGCGTCTGTTGGCCAGGCGCTCCGCCGCCGACGTCGTGCTGGAAATCAACGGTTCCAACATCCGCTACGCGACGAAGGCGTTTCGCGAGGCGTTCGAGACGTTCGTCGCGACGGCCGAAACCGAGCTGCCGAACCTGCGGGTGCGTTTCAACGGCGGCTATGCGATGAGCGACCTGCCGGCCCGGATGGACCGGGTGGATTGGGTGCTGGTGCCGTCGACTTGGTGGGAGATCTTTGGCTTGGTGCTGTCCGAGGCTTTCATGTTCGGCCGCCCGCCGATCGCCAGCCGCATCGGCGGCCTGGCGGAGCGGGTTCGCCACGACGTCGACGGCCTGCTGGTGCCGCCCGGCGACCCCGACGCGCTGGCCGAGGCGATGCTGCGCTGCATGACCGAGGACGGCCTGTGGGAACGGCTGCGCGCGGCCAGTCCGGGTGTCGCACCGGTGTCGGGCATCGTCGCCGAGCACGTGGCGTTGTTCGCCCCACCGGCGGTGGCGGAACGAGCCGTCGCGCGAGCGGCCCGATAGCGGCGGCGACGAAACCGGCTCGCGCGCGCCGGACGGCACCCGCGAAACCCAAAACCCCGCCCGAGCCGCTGATCTGGGCCGTGCTGCCGGCGGTGCTGGCGGGCTGGGTCGACGCGGTGGGGCTGGCGCGGCTGGGCGGCGTGTTCGTCTCGTTCATGAGCGGCGACACGACCAACATCGGCGTCGACCTCGGGCACCTCGACGGCGACCACGCGGCGGTCGCCGGGTTGGTCGTGGCGCTGTTCGTGGTCGGCGTCGTCGTCGGCGAGTTAGCGGCCCCGGCCGGCGGGCGGCGCGGGCGCGGGTTGGTGCTGCTGCTGGTGACATTGCTGTTGGGGACGGCGGCGGCCATCGCGGCGCAGGGGTCCGGGCCAGCCGTGGCGCACGGGGCCGCCCGGCTGGGTGCCGCCCGGTTGGCGATGGCGGGACCGATGACGGTCGCGGCTCCGATGGTACTGGCGATGGGGGCACAGAACGCGGCGATCCGCTCGCGCGGGGGCGTCGAGTTCGGCCAAACCTACGTCACCGGCACCCTGGTCCACCTCGGCGTGGCGCTGGCGGACGGTTTGCGCGGCCAGGGGTTTGGCAAGGCGGGGGCCTATTTCTCCTACTGGCTAGGATTGGTTGGTGGCGCAGTGCTGGGGACGGTCACGCTGGGCTATTTGCCGGCCGCCAGCCTGATCGCCCCGGCGATCCTGGCGGTCATGCTGGCCGCAAGGGAATTCACTCGCCGGGACTGACTCGGGGTCTGGTCAGGTTTTCGCGAACGCCAGCAGGTCGCCGGTCGGGTTGCGGAAAGTCTAACTCGCCGGCGGCAGGATGGGTTGGAAGCAACTCTCTCGTGGGCCGGTCACACTCCGTTCTCCCGCAGCCTGCCGTCGATGAATTTCTTGGCGCGCGGGATGTCGCTCTCGTCCAGGTGCTCGATCACCAGCGGGATGTTGGGGTGCTTCACCGACAGCCGGGTCAGGTACGCGTCGTAATCGAGCGACCCCAATCCTGGCGCCGGCAGCTCGATCGCGCCGACGCCGCGAAAGCTGTGCGCCTCGGAGGCGTCGATTGCGGCGTGCTTCTCGCGGGTGTCGGCGCCGGCCCGCTTGACGTCCTTGGCGTGGGCGATCCGCACGCGGTCGGCCAGCGTGTCGAAGATGCGTTTGATCGTGCCCGCCATGTCGTCGATGTTGTGGTCCTCGAAGTAGTTGGTCGGGTCCATCAGCAGGCCGAGGCCGGGGTGGTCGACCTCGGCGAACATCCGCACCGTCTCCTCGATCGAGCCCACGATGTTGTTGACGTAGGTTTCAAGCAGGAACGTCGCCCCGTGGTCGTAAGCCGTCTGCGCCAACTCGGCGATGATCGCGCGGCAATCGGCGAACCCCTCCTCGGTCTTGTTGCGCGGGTGCGAGACCCAGTCGCTGTCGGGCGCGTAGGTGCCGGTCTCGCTGATGACGTAGGCGGTGCCGAACGAGCGGGCGGCGCGGATTTGGGCCCGCAGCATGTCGAGCTTCTCGCGACGAAGGTGGGCGTCGGGGTGGACGATGTTGGTGTAGCCTGACAACGCGCAGATTGGCAGGTCGTGGTCGCGGAACGTGTCGCGCACCCGCTTGGCCTTGTCCGGCGTGATCGACTCCGGCGTCGAGAAGTCGATGTCCTTGAACGCCAGGTCGAGCTGCACGGTGTTGAACCCGAGCGCCCGGATGCGACGCGCCTGCTCCTCAAGCGCGTATGGGAAGTAGCCGGTGAAAATGCCGACCGGGATCATGCTTTTGCTTCCCTTCTTTCATCGAGACGGACCTCCCGTCGTTCGGCCAGCGAGCGATACGCGGCCTCAACCAGCGCCATCGTCCGCAGGTTGTCGGCGGCATCGAGTTCGGGCGGCGTGCCGGTGTCGACCGCGTGTTGCAGTTGCTCCATCACGCCGGCGAACGCCTGCGGGAACCAGCGCGTCTCCCAGCTTGGACGTCGCCACTCGCCGCCGGTGGTGGTCCGCGACGCGTAGCCGAGGGTGGACGCGCTGCCGTTCGGATAGTCGGGCCAGCCGATCGTGCCCTGCGCCACGCCGTCCAGCCCCTCCAGCCGCCACTTGATGTACATGTCCGACTGGAAGCCAGGTTCGCGCGGGCCGGCCCAGACGTCCTCCATCGTCACCGCCAGCGCGCCCGAGGCAAACCGCAGCGTGGACACGGTGATGCCGTCGGTGTGGTCGAACCCGGTGCGCGGGTCGGGGCGGGCGGCGGTGTAGATCGACACCGGCTCGCCGAGCAGGAAGCGGAGGATGTCGAGGTGGTGGATCGACATGTTGAGCAACGTGAGCCGCCCGTATTGCGCCAGGAACGGCTGCCAATGCGGCACCGCGCGCATCTCGATGGTCGCCAGCACGGGCGCGCCGAGTTCGCCACGGTCGAGCAGCTGCCGCAACACCCGCATCGACTGGTCGAACCGCATGTTCTGGTTGATCGACAGCGGTTTTCCGGCGGCGGCCGCCTCGGCCACCAACGCCGCAGCGTCGCTAAAATTCATCGCCAGCGGCTTTTGCGCCAGGATGCCCCGGATGTGCGGCTTCGTGAGCGCGGCCCGGATCAACGCCGGTTGCTGGTCGGGCGGAAAGGCGATGTCGACGATCGCCACCGCCGGGTCGTCGAGCAGCTCCAGCGGCGTGTCGTGGACCCGGGGTATCTGCCAACGGGCGGCGACCCGGGCGGCGTTGGCCGGCGTGCGGGACGCGATGGCCACCACCGGGAACCCGGCCTCGGCGTAGGCCGCGAGCTGCACGTCGGCCATGATGAAGCCAGCGCCGATGCAGCCGATGGCGAACCGCTGGCAGCGGATCGGCGGGTCGGGAACAAAGCCGAGGGCGTCGGTCACACGCGGACGTCTCCGATTGTTCTCTCCGGTTGAACTCAGTGTCGCGCCGTTACTCGATCGTAGTCCAGCTAAGGATAGCGTAGCGTGAACGAGATCGCCGACCGGCCCTCGGGCAGGGAGAACGCCGCGTCGCGGAACGGCGGCGGTCCGAAGTTGGCTTTCGGGTCGCGGCTGGCGCCGACGCCGGAGCGGGGGATGCCGAGGAAGTTGGTCTCGACCTTGCGCAGCCCCTTCTCGTCGTGGAACGCCGACACCGCGTAGACGCCAGGCTTGAGGTCCGGGAACGTCGCGGTCACCGAGCCCACCGCCGCCGGCACATGCAGCCGTCGCACGGTCGGGTTGCCCGTACAGTCCGGCCAGTCCCGCCCGTCCCGCCACAGGCACAGTTCCACCCGCCCGGTCGCGTTGCGGACGTTGGTCACGGTCACCACCAGCTCGGCCGAGCGGGCGGCGCTTCCGGCCATGACGACGGCACCCAGTGTCACGAGGGCGAGCAGCTTCATTGAAGTATTCTGTCCATTGCCGCCCATTGTCTCGGACAAGAATACCTCATTCGGACTTGACCTCGTGGCCCATCGCGCTCTGCCGCCGCAGCACGGCGATCGAGATCACCATCACCAGGATGAGCCCGGCCAGCACGCCCAGCTCGACCATCGAGGAGTGGAACAGCGTCGCGGCCGCGTCCGGCGCGTTGTTCTGCGTCGCCTCCGACGATTTCAGCGTGATCACCAGGATGCGCCGGATCGAGGCGATCAAGCCGACGATCAGGAACGGCTCGCAGGTCAGAGCGCCGGAGCGGATCGAGACGCGGACGGTGTGCAGGATCTCGGTCAGCATCAGCACCAACAGCAGCCGGTCGATCACCGGCAGGATCGTCGGCAAGCCGCGCCAGTCGCCGGCGCCGCTCGCCAGCAGGAACACCGCGCTGACCAGCGCCAGCACCGCCGCCGCCGCCAGCACGGCGCCCAGCGCGATGTAGACCCCGTGCTCCACCTGCAGAAAGACGTCGGTGAACGTGGTGATCCCCCTGCCTGTCACCCGCTCCGCTGGGCCCGTGACCCGCTCCGCCTCGCTCATATCTCGTTTCCTTCGCGCGGGCCTTGCTCGGTCAACCGCATCCGGTTCAAGTTATGGGTGGTAAACGAACCGCCGTAATGGGTCCGCACCGATGAGCCAAGCATCGACACAGGGCCGCGCGATCACCGACGCCCTGCTGGCCGCCATGGCGCACAGCACGGAGCCGATGTCGCTGTCCGACCCCAGGTTGCCGGACCACCCGATCATCGCGGTCAACGCGGCGTTCGAGGCGATGACCGGCTACACCGCCGCCGAGATGGTGGGGCGCAACTGTCGCCTGCTGCAGGGCCCGGCGACCGATCGCGACGCGGCGCGCCGGCTTGGCCAGACTGTCGCCGCCGGCCAAGGCTGCGTCGAGTGGATCGTCAACCACCGCAAGGACGGCAGCGTGTTCTGGAACCTGCTTTTCCTGTCGCCGGTGCACGACGAGGACGGCACGCTGCTGCACTTCTTTGGCAACCAGCACGACATCAGCGAGGGCCTGCCGCCGAATGTGTTCGAGATCACGTTCGGGCAGGCGCACATGCCGGCGCACAGCGTCGCCGAGTTCCAGATGCTGCTGCGCGAGATCGCGTCGGACACGGCGGTGGCCGTACCGGTCCATGCCCGGGCATTGGAGCGGCTGCTGTCGGCCACCCGCCGGCTCGCCGAACTGGGCACGCGGCTGGTGCCGGGGCCGGCCTATTAGCGGGCGTCGCGTTAACGGGCCCCGCGCCGGCAAGCTTCACCGATGAGCGCGGAACCGCTGCTGCGGATGGACGGCATCGAGAAACGGTTCGGCGGCGTCCACGCCCTGCGCGGCGTCGACTTCGAGCTGGCCGCCGGCGAGGTCCACGTCCTGCTCGGCGAGAACGGTGCCGGCAAGAGCACGCTGATGGGCGTGCTGTCGGGTGCGGTCGCCCCGGATGCAGGCACGGTCGCGATCGACGGGCGGGCGGTGGTGTTCAACAGCCCGCGCGACGCCCACGCCGCCGGCATCGCGATGATCCCGCAGGAGCTCGACCTCGTGCCGGGCCTGGACATCGCGGCCAACCTGTTCCTCGGCGCCGAGCACACGTTTGGCGGCGTCCTGCGCCACCGCCGGATGCACTCCGAGGCGCAGGCGCTGTTGCGCCACGCCGGCGTGGCACTCGACGCGACCCTGCCGGTGTCGAGCCTGCGCATGGGCGAGCGGCAGCTGGTGGCGATCGCCAAGGCGCTTGCCGCCGACGCGCGCATCCTGATCATGGACGAGCCGACGGCCGCGCTGTCCGCCGTCGAGGCCGACCACCTGTTCGGCGTGGTGCGCGAATTGCGCGGGCGCGGCGTCGGCGTCGTCTACATCTCGCACCGGCTCGAGGAGGTGCCGCGCATCGCCGACCGCGTGACGGTGATGCGCGACGGGGCGGTGGTCGGCCAGGCGGCCCCGGACGCACCGCAAGGCGAGTTGGTGCGGCTGCTGGTCGGCCGCTCGTTCGCCGACCTGTTCCCGCCGCGTTCGACGCGGGCCGGCGTGCCGATCCTGCGCCTGAGGCGCGCCGCGTTCGACCCGGCGATCCCGCGCGCGGGGTGGCAGGCGCCGGTCGACGTGTCGCTCACGGTCCATGCCGGCGAGATCGTCGGCTTGGCGGGCCTGATGGGCGTCGGGCGGACCGAGCTGTTATCCGCGCTGTATGGCTTTGGCGTCGAAGGCGTTTGGCGCGGCACCATCGAGGTGCGCGGCCGGCCGGTGCGGCTTGGCGGCATCGGAGCCGCGCGGCGGGCGGGCATCTCCTACGTCACCGACGACCGGCGCGGCAGCGGGCTGGTGCTGCGCCACACGGTCGCCCAGAACGTCGTCATGTCCACGCTGCGGCGGGTCACGCCGTACGGCTTGGTGTCGCGCGCCCGCGAGCGCGCGGAGGTCACTCGAGCGCTCGACGACTACGACGTACGGCCGCGAACGCCGGAGGCGCCCGTGGTGAATCTCTCGGGCGGCAACCAGCAAAAAGTGGTGTTCGCGAAGGAGCTGCTGAACGGCCCCGGCCTGCTGCTGCTCGACGAGCCGACGCGGGGCGTCGACGTCGGGGCGAAAGCGGAAATCTATCGCCGCCTGCGCGGCCTGGCCGAAACCGGTCTCGGCGTGCTGGTCGCCTCGTCCGAGCTGCCGGAGCTGATCGGCCTGTGCGACCGCATCGTGGTCATGCACGCGGGCCGGACCGTGCGCGAATTCGGCGCGGACGCGAACGAGGCCGCGGTGCGCCATAGCAGTGAAAACCAGGGCCTCGCCGCGTGAGCGCGGTTCAGCGGCACTCGCTGGCCTACCTGGTGCGGTTCCAAAGCCTGCTCGGGCTGGTCCTGGTGGTGATTGCCGGCATCGCGTTCTCGCCGCGCCGGCACGGCCACATCCTGTTCCTGGCGCCGGACAACGTCGCCAACATCATCCGCTCGATCTCCGAGACCGGCATCCTGGCGCTCGGCATGACGTTCGTGATCATCGCCGGCGGCATCGACCTGTCGGTCGGCGCGGTGCTCGGGCTGTGCAGCGTGCTGACCGCGACGCTGCTGGTCAACCAGGGCTGGGGCCTGTGGTCGACGTTGCCGCTGGCGATCGTTGTCGGCGTGCTGTTCGGCGTGGTGCAGGGCGCCCTCTCGACGCGGTTCCGCATCCAGGCGTTCATCGTGACGCTGGCCGGGCTGCAGGCGGCGCGCGGACTGTCGCTGATCGCGTCCGACAACGCGTTCATCAACATCAACTACGGCGAGGGACCGGGCAACGCGCCGCCCGCCTTCGCGGTCCTCGGCGAGCGGATCGGCGGCGTATTCCCGGTCGCGACCTTGATCTTTTTAGTGCTGGCGGCGGTCGCCACGTTCGCGCTGAACGACACCCGATACGGCCGCTACGTGTTCGCGGTCGGCGGCAACGAAAAAGCGGCGCGGCTGTCCGGCATCCCGGTCGAACGGATCAAGATCTCCGTCTACGCGCTGACCGGGTTCGCCTCGGCGGTCGCCGGCATCGTCCACGCCGGGCAGTTCTCGTTCGGCAGCCCCAACGACGGCACCGGCTACGAGCTGAACGCGATCGCCGCCGTGGTGATCGGCGGCACCGACCTGTTCGGCGGCGCCGGCAGCATGGTCGGCACCATCGCGGGCGCGGTCATGCTGGGGGCGCTCGCCAACATTTTGCAGCTGAACGACGTCAGCGCCGCGATGCAGTTGCTGGCAACCGGCGCTATCATCGTCGGCGCCGCGGCGCTGCAAACTTACGTCGGCAAACGTGACGGAATGTCACGCTAACAAAGGGAGCCTGAAATGACCAAGACCATCGCGTTTACCACCGCGCTCATGCTCGGCACCGCCCTGTCCAGCACGGGGCTGTCCGGCACGGCTCACGCGGCCGACGCCAAGCCGCTGTCGAAAACCTGTGGCCCGAACAACGAGTTCGTCATCGGTTTTTCGCAGGCCAACTTCAAGGAGCCCTACCGCGAGCACGTCGACCACGAGCTGCAGCGGCTGGTGAAGAACTACCCGAAGTTCAAGCTGGTGATCGCCGACGGCCAGGCCAACGTGAACACGCAGGTCTCGCAAGTCGACAACTTCCTGACCCAGCAGGTCGACCTGCTGTTCATCTCGCCGTTCGAGGCCGCCCCGCTGACGCCGGCGGTGACCCGGGTGTTCCAGGCCGGCATCCCGGTGATCGAGCTCGACCGGCAGACGACGGGTGACAACTACACGGCGTTCGTCGGTGGCGACAACCGGCAGATCGCGACCGAGGCCGGCCAATACGCCGCCAAGACGTTGCTGCCGGACGGCGGCGAGGTGGCGATTTTGGAGGGCTTGCCCAGCTCCTCGCCGGCGATCGAGCGGCTGGAGGGCTTCAAGGCCGGCATCGCTGAAAACCCAAAGTTAAAGCTGGTGGCGACGCAGCCGGTCGACTGGATGCAGGACAAGGCGGTCACGGTGTTCTCGGCGATGCTGCAGGCGCATCCGGACATCAAGCTCGTCTACACCAGCAACGACTTGGCGGCGTCCGGCGCCTATATCGCGGCCAAGCAGGCGGGCAAGCAGGACCAGGTCAAAATTATCGGCACCGACGGCCTGCCGGGCCCGTCCGGCGGCGTGCGGTCGGTCGCCGACGGCCAGTGGGCGGCGACGTTCACCTACCCGACCGGGGCCGCCGAGGCGCTCGACCTCGCCAAGAAGATCTTGATCGACTGCGCGACCGAGGTCCCACGCAAGACGACCGTGGCGTCACAGCGCATCGACGCGCAGAACGCCAAGCAGATGTACAGCCAGCAGGAGTTCTGATCGCAACTGAGGGCTCGACCGCCCGGCCGAGCCCTCAGTTGGTCTTGCGCGCGTTGAGTTGGTTCACATCCGTGCCGTTGACGAACAGGCGTCCGCCGCGCAGCTCCAGATGCCATGTCACGGTGTCGCCCCGTTGCTGGCCGATCCCCTTAAGCAAGCTCAGCATGGTGGCCGCCCGCCTGCCGTTCGGGTCCGCGTTCAAAGCCTTGATCATCGCGTCGAGATTGGTCGCGGTGATGTCGGACGCGGTCTGCGCCGACGCCGGCGAGGCAAGGAACGCGAGCGTCAAGGCGGCAAGCTGAATTCGGCGCGGCAAGGGGGTTCGTCCTGCGGTGACCGAGGCCGAACCCCCCGTCGCGGCCTTAGTTGCCGTGCGGGATCAGCTGGCTCATGTCGGTCCCGTTCACCAGGATATGGGAGTCCTTGTAGTCGACGTGCCAGGTGACCGCGTTGCCGTCCTGCTTGCCGATCCCCTTCAGGAAGATGATCGCGGCGACACCGGGCTTGGTCTGCTCGTCGGTCGACAGCACCTTCATCAGGTCGTCGAGGTTGGTCGCCTTGATGTCGGCGGAGCCGTTGTTGGCGGTCGGCGTCGGGCTCACGATGTCATAGGCGCCGTCCGCCTCGAACGTCGCCGGGCCGAGGTCGAACGCCAGCTGGTCCAGTCCGACATGGATTGGCCCTTTCGCCAGCATCGCCATCCCGGCCGGCGCCAGCGTCGACGGGTCGGCGTTCGGGTTGTCGAGCATCTGGTTGGCCAAGGCCGCCAGATCATCGGTCGGAATGCCGGTCACATGCGGCACCATGACGACGTGGCGGGGAATCAGGCCGGCGATCGGGCCGGGTGGCAGGCCGGGCACGACCAGCCCCTCCATCGTGATCGACTCCTTGGCGTCGAGCTTGCCGCCGGGCGCCGAGCCCTCGGTGAGCAGCGACAGCTTCGCCATCTGGATGTTCCGGCCGTCCGAGCCAGTGATCGTGACGCCGTCGGCTTCCTCGTTCAGCGTCACCGAGGTCAGCAGATCGCGGCCGATCGCAATCAGCTCCTTATACGCCGCGCGCTGCTCGGGCGTGGTGGTCGGTTTCGCGGCCTCGACCGGCGGTGTCACGCCAGCAATCGGCGCGGGGGTTGGCGCGGCCTTGGCCGCCTCGCGCTGGACCTCGGCCAACTTCGTCGCGAACGCGCGGGACCGCTCCGGCGACAGGCCGGCGATCTTCATGTCCCCGCTCAGCTTGCCCACCTTGAAGTTGACCGGCTTGGTCCCGGCGACCACCGCGGCGAGATCGGCCAGCGAGAACGTGGTCGCCTGGTCGACGCGCCCGTCGATCGCCGCACTGGTGGTGGCGTGGTCGTCAAGTTTGCCGCTGTCCAGGGTGATGTCGAGCGGCTCGGGCGGCTTGCCCGGCTGGGCGGCCCCGCTGCCGGTCAGGTGCGCGTGCATGGTGGCCAGCGCGACGTCGGCGGCGCTTGGCGTCGCGTTGGCCGGGTCGATGGTCGCCTTGTAGTCGAGCCCGGTGGTGTTCAGTTCGACCTTGATCGGGTCCTTTGCGCCCTTCGGGCCGATGATGAACGTGGCGGGCAACGTCAGGGCGTCGAGCTGCCAGCGGCCGCCGTCCAGCGCCTTCGCGTGATACGTGACATCGTCGCCGGACACCATCGTCTCGGAGCGTCCCTGGTCAAGCGGCATCTTGACCACGTAATGATCGCCCTCGGGCGTGACCCGGTCGCTGCCGGGGCCGAACAGGCGGGTGACCGTCGCCTCGTCATAGACGCCGAGCGCGTGGGCGAGGCTGGTGGTCTGTTCGGTGGTGAGCGACGTCGCGTCCTGCGCCCGTGCGCCGCCGGCCAGCCAGGGGACCAATGCGGTGCCGGCGAGCAGCACGATGGCGGCGGCGGACAGACGACCCGGTCGGTTCATGGCGTATTCCTGTGGCATGTTTGGAAGCTACGTAACGGTTTGCCGCGCTTCTGTCCCGCCGCCAAGAGGTGAAGTCACCGTGACGACCGCCGCCCCGCCATGATCGACAACGAAACTAAGCGGTCGCGCAGCGCCGAGGGCGCGTCGCCGGCGATGGCGCAGTGGTTCGCCTGCAAGGCCGAGCAGCCGGATGCGCTGCTGTTCTTCCGCATGGGCGACTTCTACGAGCTGTTCTTCGAGGACGCGCAGGCGGCCGCCCCGGCGCTGGGTCTTGCCCTGACCCGGCGCGGCACCCACGAGGGCGTGCCGATCCCGCTGTGCGGCGTGCCCGCCCACGCCGCCGACGGCTACCTGCTGCGGCTGATCCGGCGCGGTTTCAGGGTCGCCGTCGCCGAGCAGACCGACGACAGCCGCAACCGCGTCGGCAAGGCGCCGATCCCGCGCGCGATCGTCCGTTTGGTGACACCCGGCACGCTGACCGAGGACGCGCTGCTGGAGGCCGGTTCGGCCAACCGGCTGGTCGCGATCGCCCAGCTCGGCACCGCGCTGGGTGCGGCCAGCCTCGACCTGTCGACCGGGCTGTTCGAGACCGAGGCGATCGAGCTTGCGGGGCTGCACGCGCTGTTGGGCCGGCTCGACCCCGCCGAGGTGCTGGCCCCGCGCGCGCTCGACCTTGGCCCGTGGACCGGGCGGCGCGCGCCGGAGATGGCGGCCGCACCCCCGCTGGCGGCGCGGGCGCGGGTGGCGGAGACGTTCGGGGTCGCGAGCCTGGACGCGCTCGGACCGTTCAGCGACGTCGAGGCGATGGCCGCGTGCCTCGCACTCGACTACGCGCGGGCGGCCGGCGCGGGCAGGCTGCCGGTGCTGCAGCCGCCGGTGCCGGCCGGGAGCGGCGCGCGGCTCGAGATGGACGCCGCGACCCGCGCCAGCCTGGAGGTGTCGCGCGCCCGCGACGGCGGCACCGAACACACGCTGCTGGCGGCGATCCGGCGCACCCTGACCGCACCCGGCGCGCGGCTGCTGGCCGAGCGGCTGGCGGCACCGTCGACCGACCTCGCCGTGCTCCGCGCGCGGCAGGAGGCGTGGGTGGCGCTAATCGCCGACCCCGACTCGCACCGGGCGTTGCGGGCGGCGCTGCGCGGGGTCGCCGACCTGCCGAGGGCACTGGCCCGGCTGTCGCTCGGCCGGGGCGGTCCGCGCGACCTGCTGGCGTTGGCGCAAGGGCTGGCCGCCGCGACCGCCGCACGGGCGGCGCTGCCGAACCCGCTGCCGCCGGCGTTGGCGGACATCGTCGACGGTTTGCGCGGCGATCCCGCGCTGGGCGCGCTGCTCGCGACGGCACTCGCCGACCCCGCGCCGGCGCGGGTCGAGGCGGGGTGCATCGCGGCCGGCCACGACGCCGAACTCGACGCCGACCGGCTGCTCGCCACCGACAGCCGGCAGGCGATCGCCGCGTTGCAGGCCGAATACGCCCGGCGCTACGGCGTCCCGCAGCTAAAGATCCGGCTGCACGCGCAGCTGGGCTATCTGATCGAGGTGCCGGCGCCGGCGGTCGAGGCGATGCGGGCGCACCCGGAACTGGTGCTGCGGCAGGGCATGGCGAGCGGCGCGCGGTTCGGCTGCGTCGAGCTGGTGGAACTCGACCGCCGCATCGCCGAGGCGGCCGACCGGGCGGCGGCGCGCGAGCGGACGCTGTTCGCCGCGTTGTGCAACCACGCGGTCGCGGCGGCGCCGGCGCTGGCGGCGTGCGCCGCGTCGCTCGCCGAACTGGACGTGGCGCAATCGTCGGCGACGCTGGCCGGGTCGGGCCACTGGTGCCGGCCGGAACTGGCCGAGGACGCGGCGTACAAGGTCGAGCGCGGCCGGCATCCGGTGGTCGAGGCGGCGCTGCTGGCGGCCGGTGGCGCCACCCGGTTCGTCGCCAACGACTGCGACCTGTCGGCCGGGCGGCAGCTGATGCTGCTGACCGGGCCCAACATGGCCGGCAAGTCGACGTTCCTGCGCCAGAACGCGCTGACCGTGCTGCTGGCGCAGGCCGGGCTGCCGGTGCCGGCTTCGAACGCCCGGCTCGGGATCGTCGACCGGCTGTTCTGCCGCATCGGCGCCGGCGACGACCTGGCGCGCGGCCAGAGCACGTTCATGGCCGAGATGACCGAGGCGGCGGCGATCCTGCACCGCGCCGGGCCGCGCAGCATGGTGGTGGTGGACGAGATCGGCCGCGGCACTGCCACACTCGACGGCCTGGCGATCGCCTGGGCGGTGCTGGAGGCGCTGCACGGCCTGCGGGCGCGGACCATCTTCGCCACCCACTTCCACGAATTGTCGCAGCTCGGCGGCGAACTGCCGCACTTGTGCGCCCGCACGATGCGGGTGAAGGACTATCGCGGCGATGTGGTGTTCCTGCACGAGGTCGCGGCCGGCAGCGCGGGCCGGTCATGGGGCGTGCACGTCGCCAAGCTCGCCGGGGTGCCGGCCCCGGTGGTGCGCCGCGCCGGCGCGATCCTGGCGGCGCTCGAGGTCCGCGCGGGCCGGCTGACCGACGCCGCGGCACTGCCGTTGTTCGCGCACGCGCAGGTCGAGACGCCCCCCGAACCGATCGCCGAACCTACGATCGATCCCGTCTATGACGCACTGAGAAGTGTAGAACCGGACACACTTACACCGCGAGACGCTTTGGCGCTGCTATATCGGTTGCGCGCTGTTGTTATGCCGGAAGCTACGCCATAAAAGTCAGGCGAATGTTAGCGCCCGGCCCGCTCCCCGACGACACCGACGCGGCCACCGCCGTACTGCGTTCGGCGCTGGTCACTCTCGGCGGCATCGGGGTCGCCCCGCGCGACACGGCGCTGGCGGCGTTCCGGCGGCACCTCGTTCGCATCCAGGACCAAGTGCGCACCCGGTTCGAACGCGGCGAGGTCGGCGGCCTCGGGGCGGCGCGGCTGCTGTCGCGCTACACCGACGGTCTGATCCTGACGCTGGCCGCGCACGCGCGCGCACTCACTGGCATCGCCCCCGACGGCGAGTTCGCGATCGCGGCCACCGGCGGCTACGGCCGCTCGGTGCTGGCGCCGTTCAGCGACATCGACCTGCTGTTCCTGACCGCCGACGCGCCCGACCCGGCGGTGCTGAAGCTGGTCGAGTTCATGCTCTATTTCCTGTGGGACCTCGGCCTGAAGGTCGGCCACGCGACGCGCACCGTCGACCAGTGCCTCGCCGAGGGGCGGGCGGACGCCACGACCCGCACCAGCCTGCTCGACGCCCGCCTGCTGGGAGGCGACACTTCCCTGTTCGCCACTTTCGACGCCCGGTTCGCCGAGGATTGCCGCGCGGCCGGTCCCGGCGCCTACATCGCCGCCAAACAGGCCGAGCGGGACGCCCGCCACCGCCGCTACGGCGACAGCCCGTTCGTCGTCGAGCCCAACATCAAGGAGGGTCGCGGGGCGTTGCGCGACTTGCAGACGCTGTACTGGATGGCGCGCTACGTGTTCGGCATCGCCGCGCTGGACTCGCTGGCCGACGCCGAGGGCGCGTCGGGCGGCATCATCAGCCAGGCCGAGGGCAAGCTCGTGTTGCGTGCGTTCGCGTTCCTGTGGACCGTGCGCTTCCACCTGCACTACGTCGCCGGCCGCGCCGAGGAGCGGCTGACGTTCGACCTGCAACCGGTGGTCGGCGCCCGCATGGGCTATACCCGGCACGGCCGGCAGGACGGCGTCGAGCGGTTCATGCGCCATTACTTCCTGACCGCGCGCGACGTGATCCGGCTGGGCCACGTGCTGGAACCGGCGCTGATCCGTGCGGCGCTCGGGCCGCCGGCGGTGGCGGCGCAGACCGACCTCGCGATCGCCGACGCCGGCTTCACGCTGGCCGACGGGCAGCTGTTGCCGCGCCATAGCCGCGACTTTTCCGACGACCCGATCCTGATGTTCCGCATCTTGCGGCTGGCCCGTGACCGGCAGTTAAAGCTGCACCCGCTGGCGATCCGCGCGATGATCCGCAACGAGCGCCGCGCGGTCGCCCTGCGCGGCGTGCCGGAAGCGGCGGCGATCTTCCTCGACCTGCTGTGCGGCCGCGACGCCGAGCACAACCGGGGCGACGGTGCCCATTGGCTGTCGGTGTTGAACGAGACCGGGCTGCTCGGCCGCTACCTGCCGGACTGGGCGCGCATCGTCGGCCAGATGCAGTTCGACACCTACCACGTGTTCACCGTCGACGAGCACACGATCGAGGCGGTCCGCGTGCTCAACGCGCTCGAGCATGGCGAGCTGTCCGAGATCGCGCCGGTCGCGTCGGGCATCGTCGACCAAATCCAGTCGCGCCGGCAGCTGTATATGGCGACCCTGCTGCACGACATCGCCAAAGGGCGCGGCGGCGACCACTCCGAACTCGGGGCGGAGGTGGCACTTGCGGCCTGCCCAGCGCTGGGGTTAAGCGCCGAAGAAACCGAGACCGTGTCTTGGTTGGTGCTGCACCACCTGCTGCTGAGCCAGACCGCGTTCCGCCGCGACATCGACGACCCGAAGACCATTTTAGACCTCGCCGACACCATCCAGTCACCGGAGCGGCTGCGGCTGCTGTTGGTGCTGACGGTCGCCGACATGCGCGCGGTGTCGGCCAAAGTGTGGAACGGCTGGAAGGCGACGCTGCTGCGCGAGTTGTACGCCCGCGTTGCCGAAGTGCTGGCTGGCGGCCTGGCCACGCCCGAGCGCGACGTGCGGGTGCGCGCGGCCAAGGCGGCGGCGGCCGGCCTGCTGGAAAACGTTACGCCCACCGACCTGGGAAAATTCGAGGCGCTCGGCTACGGCGGCTACTGGCTGAGCTTCGACCCGGAGACGCACGCCCGCCACGCCCGCATGATCCGTGACGCCGAGGCGCGCGGCGCGCCGCTGACGGTCGAGACTCAGCCGCTGCCGGCCCGCGCGGTGACCGAGGTGACGATCTACGCCGCCGACCACGCCGGCCTGTTCAGCAAGATCGCCGGCGCGTTGGCGGTGGCCGGCGCCTCGATCGTCGATGCGCGCATCCACACCATGACCAACGGCATGGCGCTGGACACGTTCTGGGTGCAGGACGCGGCCGGCGGCACGTTCGAGGCGCCGCACCGGCTGGCGAAATTGTCGGTGCTGATCGAGCAGGCGCTGTCGGGCCGCATCCGGCTGGCGACCGAGATCCGCCGTGCGTCGGAGGCTTTGCTGGGGCGGCGGATGCGGGCGATCCACGTGCCGCCGCGCGTGGTGATCGACAATCATGCGTCCAACACCCACACGGTGCTGGAGGTCAACGGGCGCGACCGGCCGGGGTTGTTGCACGACGTGACGGCGGCGATCAGTGACCAGGCGCTGCAGATCGCGTCGGCGCACGTGACGACCTATGGGGTGCGGGCGGTGGACGTGTTCTACGTCAAGGACGTGTTCGGTTTGAAGGTCGAGAACGAGCGCAAGCTGGCGAGTTTGCGGGAGGCGCTACTGGTGGCGCTGGCGAGCCCGGAGGAGGCGGCGGCTCGGGCGGCGAGCCCGGTTCCGGAGTTGGCGGAGGCGCGTTAGCGGAGATCGAGGACTGGAGTGGCTGTTGGAAAGTCATGTTTGGAGTCGCCAGCCCTCACTCGGGACCAGGATTGAGCGGCCGAGCAGATACGGCAGATAGCGAGACGCTAGATGGTCAGGGTGAAGACGCCGCAGTCGCTGAGCGCACCGCCCGGGACGTCCGCCACGCTTCGTTCAGGAACGCGACAACCCGCGAGACCACTTCGGCGTGCAGCGCGTCCCGGTCGGGGGCGCCATCGCAGATCGGATCGTCATGTTCCGCCCGCAGCAGCGCGGCCCCGCCCGGTTTGCAGGTGGGCAAGAAGTCGAAATGGCCGGCACCCGGCAATTCCATGTAGGTCGTCTCCGGCCGGGGCAGCAGATCGACCACGCGACGCACATGGGCGACGAGGACTTGGTCGTCGTGCTCGGCCGCTATGATCATCACCGGCGCCGCGACCGACGAGAGGCTCTCGCGCGTCATTGCCGGCGTGAAGCCCGGTGCCATGGCGACGACCGCGCCGACCCTGTGATCGAGGGTCGATGCATTGAAAGCCGTATAGGTAACACTGGGTAGAGTGGCACCCAGGAAGTTCTTGCAGCCCTCATTCGCCTGGTGGTCACAGTATTCTATCATCCTGTCGCGTTCGACCCGCGCGCCGGCCAGCGCGAGGGCGGTATGCCCGCCGAACGAATGGCCGATGACGGCGATCCGACTGGCGTCGATACGCTTGGCGAATGCCGCGTCCGCTTCCAGGAACGTGATTGCGCGGGTGATGTCGGCAGGCCGTGTCCAGATCTTCACCGCCTCCGACCCGCGAACGTCGCCGGTTGTGCTGCCGGGATGGTTCACGGCGACGACGATCATGCCGCGAGCGGCCAGCGCTTCGGCAAGCCAGTTCTGGTTGCGCGCGTTGCCGCCGAACCCGGGCGAGAGCATCACCAGTGGCACCAGGTCGTCGACAGGCGTTGCGCCATTGAACGCTCGCGTGCCGACGAATAGCGGGTTGTCGCCGACCAGTGACGCGACGCCGCCGGGCCGCGCCGGATACCAGATTAGGCCGGTCAACGGCCGCGCTGCGTCGGCAATGTGCAAATCGGCGACTCCAACTGGCGTTTGCGCGCCAGCCGGTATGGTGGCGAACAAGAGGGCGGCGAGGGCAGCGACGCAGAAAGTCGGGGTCATGGGAGGCTCCTGGTGTTCGAGGTTCGCCGTAATCGGCCCCGCCACACCGCCCGATTTGCCTGGACCCGCGCGACCGGGAACACGATCGAGGTCGTCCGCGATCTCGATCGCGGCCATAACTCGGGCCCATGCCCTCCGTGCCGTTGCCCTTCGTCGTCGCTCTGCTGCTCGGCATCATGCTGGTTCGGCTGCTGCGTCGCGACCACCCTCGGGCGGACCGCTGGGTGGTCGCGATGATCGCCGCCCACACCGCGCAGTCGGTGTTCTTAGGCTTGCACTGGGCCTACGGCATCACCGCAATCCGGCCGATGCAAGCGGTGGTGGCCGCCGCCATCCCCCCGCTCTCTTGGCTTGGCTTCCGCACCTTCGCGATGCCAGATCGGAATGTCGGCCCGCACATCCTCCCGCCTTTCCTGGTCGCGGCGGTTTGGCTACTCGCACCGGCGTTCATCGACCCCGTACTCGAAGCGCTGTTCCTCGGTTACGGCGTGGCGCTGCTCCGTCTTGCCCGGCGCGGACCGGACGCGCTGGCGCGCGTCACCCTCGACGGCGCGATCCCGGTCCTGCGCGCGTTGCAGGCGACCGGCGGCATGCTGATCGCGTCCGCCGCCATCGATGGGGCGATCGCGCTCGACCTGGCGCGCGAGGAGGGTCAGCGGGCCGGTTTGATCTCCGGCCTCGCGAGCCTCGTGTTCGCGGCCCTACTCGGATGGGCGGCGGTGATTGCCGGTGAGAGCGCACCCGTTCAAAGCGCGCCCGTCGAGAAACCGCAGCTTCCGACTCCGGTGGACAACCCCGGAGATGCTGAAATCATCGAGCGGGTGGAGGCTCTGATGCGCGACCGCAAGCTGCACCATGACGCAAGCCTAAGCGTGGACCGGCTTGCCCGGCGCATGGGACTACCTGCCCGTGCCTTATCGGCGGCGATCAACCGGGCACGGGGAATGAACGTGTCGCAATACGTCAACGCACATCGCGTTGCGGATGCTTGCGGTCTGCTAACCGAGACGAATGCACCGATCACCCGAATCCTGCTCGACATCGGTTTTCAAACCAAATCCAACTTCAACCGAGAGTTCCTGCGGATCAAGGGCGTCAGCCCGAGCGTCTGGCGCCAACAAGCTCATCGCAAGCCGCCCGGCGCCGGAACCGTAGCCGGGCGTGCGACGTCGACTCTCACAAGAACTGACGTTCGGCCGGCCCCGATTTCAGGGCCGGCTCCACATAAGACGCTAACTGGCCGTCTCGACCGCCTTCATCCCCTCCGGCGTCCGCGCCGTCTCGGTCACCATCTCCATCCGGCCGGTGATCTGGCCGCCGTCCTCGACCTGCAACCGGCGATACCGCGCGGTGCCCAGCAGGCGGCCCGTCGCGCGCACGATCAGGTTGCCGCGCGCGGTCAGCGTGCCGTCGATGGTGCCCGCGACTTCCGCGTCCTCGACCTCGACCTCGCCCTTGAACACGCCGCCGGGGCTGATCGACAGCTCGGTCGCGTGGATCATGGTCGCCTCGACCGTGCCCTCGACCACCAGCCGCTCGGCGTCCTGCACGACACCTTGGACGCTGATACCGCGTCCCACCACCAGCGTTCGCCGCTCGGACGGTTGTACGCGCGGGCGGGCGGACAGGTCGGCGTTCGGACCCATCGCCGGGGTCACCGCCGGACCCGGCGTGCCGGCCATCCCGGGGCGGGGCGGCGGCGGCATCTGCGGCACGGGCGGCGAGGCAGGCTGGTTGGGTGCGAACGGGGCACGGCCCATGGGCAAAGGCTCCTTGTCGGGGGCGGTAACGGGTGCCGCGACGGGGGTGGTCGCGGCTGCGGGGGTGACGCCCTGGGTCGGGCGGAACGGAGGCACGCCGACGCCGCTGTCGGGCTTGGCTTGCTCCGGCTTGGGTGCGGCGGCGGGCGGTGGTTCGGGCGGACTGGGCTCGTCGGGCTTGCGGCGCTTGAACACGGGCCCTCCCATGAGGGTGAAGGATGGATGGCCACGTCGTTGTGGTCACTGGCTTTAGTCACTAGGCCGCCGTCATGGGTTCATACCCTCGGCGGAACCGGGTTATCACGCCCGCGTCGGCAGCCACAACCCTTCGTGAGCACGCGCCGGCATCGACATCGCCGACGCGAGCACGTGGGTGATCGACGCCACCACCAGCACCGGCACCAGCAGATTCACCACCGGCAACAGGCTTGCAGCAGTGGCAAGCAGGCCCTGGAACAGGATCGCGGGCCGCAGCCGGCGATACGCCATCAGCGCCGCTCGGCGGTCCATTCGCCGCATTAGGATCGCGACTGCGAGGCCGCGCCCTATCGCCCACGCCGCGATCGCCCAGCCGAGCGGCAGCGACAGCCCGGCGACGAACGGTGTCAACAGCAGCGCCACGACCTGCAAGCCGAGGATCTGCACACCGAGCACCAGCCCGTCCCAGCTCTGCGCCACGATCGGGGCCGGGCGGCCTGGCGGCAGGTCCGGATACCAGCGCCGCTCCACCGCGCCGGCGATCCGGTCGGCGAACAGGGTCGCGACGACGCCCGCCACCGGCAGGAACAGAAGGTGTGCCAGGAACACGCTGCCGGCGGCCCCCAGCAACGGCCCCAGCCAGCCGCCACCGTCCCATCCGAGCCATGCGATGCCCCAGCCGCTCAGGTACGAGAGCGCCACCGCAAGACCGAAAAACGCCAGCAACGTCCAGAATACGCTCTGGAACAGCACGCCCAGGAACGCCGGGTCGGTCAGCTGCGCGATCGCGCGGGCAGGCGGGATGAGGGGCGACATGGCGAACGACATGGAGGGCGGGATAGCAGGTCCGCCCCCCATGGTGTAACGCCCACCACCATGGATTTCTCGGCCGTCACCATCCTGTGCGTGGGCGACGTGATGCTGGACCGCTTCATCCACGGCGAGGTCGAGCGCATCAGCCCCGAGGCGCCGGTCCCGGTGCTGCGGCTGTCGCGCACGCACGAAATGCTGGGCGGCACCGGCAACGTCGCCCACAACGTCGCGGCCCTCGGCGGGCGGGCGGTGTTGGTCGGCCTGGTCGGCCGCGACGAGGCGGCGGTCGGCCTGCGGGCGGCGATCGCCCTGGTGTCACCCATCCAAGCCGCGCTGGTCGAGACGGTGCATCGCCCGACGATTAGAAAGAGCCGCTTCGTCGCCGGCCAGCAGCAGCTGGTGCGCGCCGACGAGGAGGGGCTGGCCCCGACCCACCCCGACGAGGCGGCGGCGTTGCGCGCGGCGATCGACGAATGGCTGCCGCACGCGGACGCGATCGTGCTGTCCGACTACGGCAAGGGCGTGCTGTCCACAGAGGTGCTGGCCCACGCTATCGCCGCCGGCCGCGTCGCGGGCAAGCCGGTGTTCGTCGATCCCAAGTCCCACGATTTCAGCCACTACCATGGCGCGACCTGCATCACTCCGAACCTCAAGGAGCTGAGCCTGGCGACGCGCCTGCCGGTCGGCGACGACGCCGAGGTGTCGCGCGCGGCGGAGGCGGCGCGCGTGGCGGCCGACGCCGACGCGATCCTGGCGACCCGCTCGCAGAAAGGCATGGTGCTGGTCGAGCGCGACGGTGGCGTGCACTCGGTGCCGGCGCGGGCGCGGGCGGTGTTCGACGTCTCGGGCGCCGGCGACACGGTGATCGCCGCACTGGCGTTGGCCCACGCCGCCGGCCGCACGCTGGCCCAGGCGATGCACATCGCCAACGCCGCCGCCGGCGTCGTGGTGAGCAAGCCCGGCACCGCCACCGCCGACATCGCCGAGGTGCTGCAGGAGCTGGAGCAGCCGGACGAGACCGACGCTTCGTCGCCCGGCCTGATGACGCTGCCGAACCTGCTGGCCCACGTCGCCGCGTGGCGCGAGCGGGGGCTGGCGGTCGGGTTCACCAACGGCTGTTTCGACATCCTGCATCCGGGCCACGTCGCGTTGCTGGCGGCGGCGCGGGCGGCGTGCGACCGGTTGGTCGTGGCGCTGAACACGGACGCCAGCACGCGCAAGCTGAAAGGGCCGAGCCGGCCGGTCAACGACCTCGACAGCCGTGCCCGGGTGATGGCGGCGTTGCGCTCGGTCGACGCCGTGGTGGGGTTTGCCGAAGACACGCCGCTGGAACTGATCCGCCGCATCCGCCCGGACGTGCTGGTGAAGGGCGGCGACTACACCGTGGCGACCACGGTCGGCGCCGACCTGGTGATTGCCGCCGGCGGGCGGGTGGTGCTGCCGGACCTGGTGCCGGGGCATTCGACCACGGCGGTCATCGCGCGCATGGCGGCGGCGCCGGCTTGACCGACGCGGCGGCGCGGTTCGCGCACTGGATGGACCATGTGGCGCTGCCGGTCTGGTCCGGCGCAGGACTCGAGCCGGACGAGGCGGGGTTCGCCGAGCACCTGACGCTCGACGGACGGCCGGCCCACGCGCCGTTCAAGCGGGTGCGCGTGCAGGCGCGGCAACTGTATGTCTACGCGCATGCGGCGGCGCTCGGGCGGCCGGGTGCCTTGGCGGCGGCCCGGCGCGGGTACGACTTCCTGGTCGCCCACGCGCGGCTGCCGGATGGGCTGTGGGCGCGGCGGCTCGGCCGGCACGGCGGCGTGCAGGACGCGACCGTCGATCTCTACGACCAGTCGTTCGTGGTGCTGGCACTGGCGCATTTTCACCGCGCGAGCGGCGAGGCGGGCGCGCTGGACCTCGCCGCGGCCACCGTTCGGGCGGTGGAAGCTGGCCGCCATCCGGCCAAGGGATTCCACAACGCCTGGCCCGAACCGGCGGCGGCGCGGCAGCAGAACCCGCACATGCACCTGCTCGAGGCGACGCTCGCGCTCTATGAGGCATCGCGTGACGAGGCGCATGGGGCGCTGGCCGACGAGTTGGCGGCGCTGTTCCACGACCACTTCTTCGAAGGCGGCACCGGCACTCTAGCGGAATACCTCGACGACGGGCTGTCACCGCTGGCGGACGACCACGTCGAGCCGGGGCATCACATGGAATGGGTCTGGCTGTTGCGCGAGCACGGCCGGTTGCGCGGGGCCAACCACACGGAGGCAATGGCGCAACTCTACCAATTCGCGGTCGAACACGGCACCGATCCCGCAACCGGGCTGCTCTATGACGTCGTCGGTCGCGACGGGCGCGTGCGCGACGCCGGCACCCGGCTGTGGCCGCAGACCGAGGCGGTGCGGGCGCATCTGGTCATGGCGCGGCCGGACCGAGCCGATGCGGCGCTGGACGCGTTGACCCGCCGGTTCCTCGATCCCGCGCCCGACGGCATGTGGCACGACCATTTCGGCCCCGACGGCACGCTGCGGTCGGACAAGATCCCCGCCAGCTCGCTCTATCACCTGTTCACGGCCTACGCCGAACTGAAAGCCAACCCATGACCGAACCACGCTTCCACGTCTGCGGCATCGGCAACGCGCTGATGGACGTGATCGCACCGGTGGACGACGCGTTCATCGACGCCCACGGCTGCGCGCGCGGCACCATGACGCTGATCGACACGCCCCGCGCCGAGGCGCTGTACGCCGCCATGCCGCCGGCCAAGGAGAGCAGCGGCGGCTCGGGCGCCAACACCGCCGCGATGGCCGCAGCGCTCGGTTCGCGCGTCGCCTACCTGGGCCGGGTCGCCGACGACACGTTGGGAACGTTCTTCCGCCACGACATCGCCGCCGCCGGCGTCACGTTCCCGACCGCGCCGCTGACCGGCTCGCTGCCGACCGGGCGCAGCCTGATCCTGGTGACGCCGGACGGCCAGCGGACCATGAACACCTACCTCGGCGCGTCCACCACGTTCGGGCCGGAGCAGGTCGACGCGGATGTCATCGCCGACGCCGCGATCCTGTATCTGGAAGGCTTCCTGTTCGACCCGCCGGCGGCCCAGGAGGCGTTCCGCGCCGCCGCCGCGATCGCCCACGCGCACGGCCGGCAGGTCGCTCTCTCGTTGTCCGACCCGTTCTGCGTCGGCCGCCACCGCGAGGCGTTCCGCGCCCTGGTGTCCGGCCACGTCGACATCCTGTTCGCCAACGAGGCGGAGGTCACCAGCCTGTACGAGACCGCCGACTTCGACGAGGCCGCGGCGTGGGCGCGCGCCGATTGCGCGCTGGCGGCGCTGACCCGGTCGGAACGCGGCAGCGTCGTGCTATGCGGCCCCGAGACGGTCGAGGTCGCCGCCGAACCCACGTCGGTGCTCGACACCACCGGCGCCGGCGACGCGTATGCCGCCGGGTTTCTCGCGGCGTTCACCGCCGGCCGATCGCTGGCGCAGTGCGGCCGGCTCGGCTCGGTCGCGGCGGCCGAGGTGATCTCGCACTACGGCGCGCGGCCGGAACGCGATCTATCCGGCGAAATGGCACGACTCATTTAAGATCGCAACGAAACCGCGGTCGGTCGGTCGCGCAAATGCAACCGCCCGTATATGCTGTCGTTGCACCGGCAGCGCGGCGTCATGTCGCGCGGCCATACCGAAGCCGCGAAAAGGGATCTAAAACCATGCGCACGATGCTCCTCGCCTCCGTCGCCATGCTGTGCGTTGGCGGCACCGCCCTCGCCCAGTCGGCCGACTCCGGCCCGATGTCCACCAAGGCGACCCACATCGACAAGGCCGACACCGGCGGCACCGTCGCGCCGCGCCTGCCGTCGCCGGGCCTCGGCGGCGACGCGACGCCGGACCAGTATCTCGCCAAGGCCAAGTCGGACACCCGGGCCGGCCGCACCGGTGCGGCACAGGAAGCGCTCGAGCGCGCCGAGACCCGCCTGCTCGACCGTTCGACCGCGCAGGACGCCGCCAACACCCCGGACCCGAGCCCGCGCGTCGAGAAGATCCGCGGCGCGCTCCATGCGCTGGCCGGCCGTGACAAGAACGGCGCGATGCAGATGATCGACGCGGCGATGGGCGACACCACCGGCGCCGCCGCCATGCCGATGCCGATGAACGGCACCATGCCGATGAATGGCACCATGCCGATGAAACCGATGGCGGGCGCGCCGACCCAGCCGCTCAACACGCCGATCGCGCCGGGCGGCAGCTCGGGCACCACGCCGGCGACGGCGACCGGCGGCAACGCGACCGGCACAGGCGCCCCGACGGCGGTCGGCGGCAACGGCTCGGGCGGCGGCGGCCAGACCAACCCGTAGCGCCGCGCGCCGGATGCGGGCGCTTAGGCCCTCGCATCCGGCCGCCGTCTCGCCTATGTGTGCGTCGCAACACGGGCGGCCCGTCGGGTCGCCCGTCGCTTTGTGCGCCGTCCAGACGCGGCGATCCCCTTCTGCCGAGGCCGCACCATGGACATCCGCAACATCGCGATCATCGCCCACGTCGACCACGGCAAGACGACGCTCACCGACCAGCTGCTCCGCCAGTCCGGCTCGTTCCGCGACCACCAAGTGGTGGCCGAACGAGCGCTCGACCGCAACGACCTCGAGCGCGAGCGCGGCATCACCATCCTGGCCAAATGCACCTCGGTCGTCTGGAAGGGGGTGCGCATCAACATCGTCGACACCCCCGGCCACGCCGATTTCGGCGGCGAGGTCGAGCGCATCCTCGGCATGGTCGACGGCGCCATGGTGCTGGTCGACAGCGCCGAGGGCGTGCTGCCGCAGACCAAGTTCGTCGTCGGCAAGGCGCTCGAGCGCGGCATCAAGCCGATCGTCATCGTCAACAAGATCGACCGCCAGGACGCCCGCGCCGACGAGGTCCACGAGGAGATCTTCGACCTGTTCGCCTCGCTGGGTGCCACCGACGAGCAGCTCGACTTCCCGATGCTGTACGCGTCGGGCCGGCAGGGCTGGGCGGTGGTCGACCTCGCCGACGAGCGCAAGGACCTGGCGCCGATGTTCGACCTGGTGGTCAGCCACGTCCCCCCGCCGACCGTCAAGCGCGACGCGCCGTTCGCGATGAACGCGGCCATCCTGGACTACGACAACTTCCTCGGCCGCGTGCTGACCGGCCGCATCGAGCAGGGCACCGCGCGCCTCAACATGCCGCTAAAAGTGCTGCGGCAGGACGGGTCGGTGGTCGAGACCGGCCGCCTCACCAAGTTGATGAGCTTTCGCGGCCTCGACCGGGTCGCCGTCGAGGAGGCCGAGGCGGGCGACATCATCGCGATCGCCGGGCTGACCGAGGCGACCGTGCCGTACACCATCGGCTCGCCCGACCTGGCCGCACCGCTGCCGGCGATTCCGGTCGACCCGCCGACGCTGGCCATGACGTTCCGCGTCAACGACGGGCCGCTCGGCGGGCGCGAGGGCAAAAAGGTCACCAGCCGCCAGATCCGCGACCGCCTGCTGCGCGAGGCCGAGGGCAACGTCGCGATCAAGATCACCGAGAGCCAGGAGAGCGAAGCGTTCGAGGTCGCCGGGCGCGGCGAGCTCCAGCTCGGCGTGCTGATCGAGACCATGCGCCGCGAGGGGTTCGAGCTCGCGATCGGTCGCCCGCGCGTGCTGACCCGCGTCAACGAGGAGACCGGCAGCCGCGAGGAGCCGTACGAGGAGGTGCTGGTCGACGTCGACGAGCCATACTCCGGCATCGTGGTCGACAAGATGAGCCGGCGGAAGGGCGAGATGCAGGACATGCGCCCGTCCGGCGGCGGCAAGGTGCGGCTCACCTTCATCATCCCGAGCCGTGGCCTGATTGGCTACCACGGCGAGTTCCTGACCGACACGCGCGGCACCGGCGTCATGAACCGCATCTTCCACGGCTACTTTCCCTGGAAGGGGAGCATGGAGGGCCGTCGCAACGGCAGCCTGATCTCGTCGGAGGCGGGTGAGGCGGTGCAGTACTCGCTGTTCTCGCTGCAGGAGCGCGGCACGCTGTTCGTCGACCCCGGCGAGAAGGTCTACGTCGGCATGATCCTGGGCGAGCACTCGCGCGAAAACGACCTCGACGTGAACCCGATCAAGGAAAAGAAGCTCACAAACATCCGCGCCGCCGGCAAGGACGAGGCGCTGCTGCTGGTGCCGCCCCGCCGCATGAGCCTCGAGCAGGCGATCGCCTACATCGAGGACGACGAGCTGGTCGAGGTGACACCGGCGGCGATCCGGCTGCGCAAGCGCTACCTCGACCCGCAGGCGCGCAAGAAGAACGAAAAGCGGTCCGAGGCTAACGCCGCCTAGCGCTCCACAGGTCGGCCGCCATCGCGTCGGCGGCGGCAGGCTCTGCGTCCCCGAGTGCGATGAGCCCGAGTGCGATGGTGGCGATCACCGTCGCCTCGGCGCGCGGGTCGCGGGCGCCATCCCAGACGGCGGCGAAGTGGGCCGCGTCCTGCGGTCCGGGGGCGGTCGCGTCCAGCGCCGGCAGGGTGATCGGGCCCGCGTCGGGCGCGCCGAAATACGCGTGCGCGGTCGCGGGCTTGGCCGGGTTGCGCTCCGCCTCGCCGCCGCCGCCCTTCAGCACCAGGTAGCGCGGCCGAACCAGGCGTTCGGCGACGCCGAGGTGGACCGCGAGGTAGGCCGGGTGGAACACGCCGTCGACGCCGGCGCGCGCGTTCGCGGGGTCGAGCAGGCGGACCACCGTGTTGACCGGGCTGCGCAGGCCGAACAGGGTTCTGAGGCCGACCAGCCGGTCCAGCTCCGGCGACAGCACGTCGAGCGGGAGGTAGGCGAACCGCCCGGCGTCGAGCTGCCGGGCCGCGTCGTCGAGGTTTCGGGCCGGCGCCATGCCGAGTGCGCCTAGCGCGTCGGCGACGGAGAGGCCGGTCGAGAACTCGTTGGTGCCGTGCATCAGCACGCGGTGGCCGTGCCGGGCGAGGGTCAACGCCGCCAGCAGGAACCACGGTGCCCCGCGCGTCTGCCCCGACCCGTAGCTGGGCCAGTCGAGGTCCGCCTGCACGGTTTGCGCGGGCAGGTGGGCGGCGGTGCGGGCGGCCTCGACTAAACCGGTGATCTCGTCGGCGTCTTCGCCCCGGTAGCGGAGCAGCAGGAGGAACGCGCCGACCTGGTGCGGGTCGACGTGGCCGGCGAGCACGGCGGCGAAGGCGGTGCGGGCTTCGTCACGGGTGAGGGCGCGGGACTTGCCGGGGCCTCGGGCGAGGGTTTGGAGGTAGGGGGCGAAGGGGTCGGGGGTCATGCGGGTATTGTCGAGGTTCCAGTCGGGGCCGCAAGGCAGAATGCGCCGGATCGGCCTCTGTAGACTTCCACCCGGAACTCAGGCTTCTATACGTTACGGAGACGACTTGAGGGTTCGCGATGCTACATGGGTCGTTGTCGATATTTTGGCTTGTCGACCGATGAGCTACGTTGCTGCATTTCGAACCTACGCCTGGGATGACGATATTGCCGGATTGGCCGTGCGGTTCTTTAGCGCCTGCCCTGGCGCGCGCCACGTTGTCCTGGTCGATGAGACGCGGGGTCCAATCGACATCCCGGGTTATGAGAAAGTCTCGCACACGACGGACACTGAAGCGCTCGGCTTGCTGGACCATCCCCTCGGCCAGTCACTATGGCACAATGTGGATTATGGGATTTATTTCCTGCTGCTCGCTTTTCCAGACTGCGACTACTATCTGTTGTCCGAGTCTGATTTAGCGGTGAATTTGTCTTTGGCGCCGATGATGAACGACATAGCGGCCCGACGTCTGGATTTGGTGACACGTGATGTGCGACTAGCCGATCCCAACTGGTATTGGTATGCAAATGGCTCAGCGCTTTACACAAAACCTTGGCGATCCCTGCTATGTTTCATGGTGATCTCGCATAGTGCAGCCACTACGTTGCTAGACTCACGGCGACGATTGACAAACGAATTCCTAGCGGGCGAATTGCGTGAGTGGCCGTTCTGCGAAGCATTTGTACCGTCTACGCTCAAAGCCATACCTAGTATGAAGTTTGCCGATCTTGAAGAGTTTGCGTCGGTCAATAATCTGAATTTCCGGCCGCGCATCTGTCTTGACGACCCAAGGGCTAACGCCGCTGGCACGTTAGTACACTCCGTGCTCGGCCGAAACCGCTTTGTCGCAACGTTGCTTGGGGAGCACCGCCCAAATAGTTACTTCCAGCCCGGTAGTGAACTTTATAATAACTTGAGATCGGAACCGTTTGAAGATGTAGTTCCCCCGCTTCGGGCCGCGTTACTACGCCAAACCGACCACGCCGGGCTCGCGTTGCTGGATCAACATATGATGGAGCTCGGATTGCCTGTCGTAGTCAACGAGGATTTGGCGCGGTGCAAACCCGCTTTGACAAGCTCACTAAACACTTGGTCCCGGTTCCAGGATCGCGCCCGGGATGCCTGTGGAGCCAACGGTGAAACATTAGCGGACGACTTTGGTTTTCACACGTCGGCGGAACCGGAGCCCTGGTGGATGGTGGATCTACTAGGCGAGCACGTCGTAGACCGCATCTCGATCACAAATCGAGTGACAGAGAGCGGCCGATTCCGAGCGTTCTGCATCGACAGCTCGCGAGATAGCAATGTATGGATCACCCGCTATACTAAGTTGACCCTCGAAGACATATCCACCGACCCTGAGCAACCGTGGATGCTGCTTGCGGCAGATCCTTTCGTTGCTCGGTATGTCCGCATTCGCTTGCTGGGCGAGGGACCGCTCCACCTCCGGCGAGTGCAAGTATTTGGCCGCACAATCCGCCCGATGTAAGCCGGCTGGAGATCCAGCATGACTCTTAAAGTCGCTGCTCTTGTCCTCTCTTATCGATATCCTGCTGGAATCGCGGCACTGGCGAGGTATTTCGCTGCTGGCGACGTCGATATGTTCATTCACGTTGATAAGAAGATTGATGACGCACCGTTTCGACAGGCGGCTGGCTCCGCTGGTGTAGGAAACAACGTGTTTCTTCAAGATCGCGTCGAAATGTTCTGGCGTGGCTTCACGATGATCGAAGCTAGTATTCGGCTGGTCCTACTAGCGAAAAGTAGCCGTCGATACGACCGTTACCTGATCATCTCAGACGACTCTCTGCCGTTGGTGACCCCGGCTGACCTTTGTGAAAGGCTGCAATTTGAGTCAGACTACTTAGCAGCCGTACCCGCGCCCGGTCTGGCTAGCGAGAGATACGATCGATTCTTTATGTTTGATAGCAGGGCCACGCAGGTACGCTGGATACCAGTGGTCGATCGCGAGGTAACACTAGACACGTCGCGAAGGCTGACCCGCCTCGACGCATTGCGCGAACGGGGGAAGAAGCCGCTCGACACATATTACAGCGGTTCTCAATGGATGGGTCTAACATCCGCGGCTGTGGATCTGATTTTGGAAAGCTGGGCGAAAGATGACTGGTTACGTGAGTCATTTGAGTTCTCAGAGGTTCCGGATGAGTCTTATTTCCATACCATTCTATCTCGTGCCATTTGGCAGCCTTTGACGTATGTAGATTGGTCCACGCCTTTGCCACCACGAATATTTAAGACGATCGAAGAGATATCGAGTGTTAATCCAAAAGGCGCGATGTTTTTGCGTAAGGTAGATCTTAGTGCGATGGAACTTGACCTTTGGATCAGGATGTTGTTAGAAAAATCGGTGTCGCCATGATAGAAGGTTGCTCAGTCCCTTCGCGAACCGAATGCAGGAGTTTGAGAAAGCGGCAATCGGGCTGACTACAAACGTCGAGCTGACTGTAACGTCGTGGTGGAACGCCTGAAAGGGTGGTTGCTGTGTCGTCTCCGACGGCTAGATGAACGGGCTATTCTGTGAATGTTGAACCAAGCGGCGCAGTGCTGCTTCTGTCGGGTCACGGGTGGATTGCTGTGGCCGTCATGGCCACAGGCGATAGGCCGCGCGTGGGCGAAATCCGCATCTAGACACCGAAGTTTTCTAAGTGGAGGAACTTAGCAATGGAACGGACTTCAGGAGCTGAGCCTGAGGCGCTTGCTGCGCTAGCTGCCTACTCGGGTGATCCATGGACGAAAACCAATCCGTACTTCGAGACGGCGGAGAAGGATGGGCAGTGGTTATGGAAAAACCTAGTAGAGCCCTTTCTGGAAGGCTGCGATTTTTCGGAAGTCGTGGACTTGGCGGCTGGCCATGGCCGCAACAGTGTCTTTCTGCTGGATGTCGCACGCCATCTTACTATTACGGACATTCAAAACGATAACGTTGAGGTTTGCAGGGGTCGATTTGGGGAACAACCGAGTATCACTTATATAGTCGGAAATGGTTACGACCTTTCTCCCATTCAAAGTGGAAGTGTGAGCCTAATCTATTGTTTTGATGCCATGGTTCATTTCGACAGCGATGTTGTTCGGTCGTATCTACGTGATGCACAGCGGGTCTTGAAAGTTGGTGGTCATGGGTTTTTCCATCATTCCAACTACGTCGGCGGGCACGATTGGCGCACAAATCCAAATTCCAGAAACTTCATGTCTAAAGAACTATTTGAACATTATGCGCTCAAGGAGCAACTTTCGGTTGTGCGTCAGCGTGTGATCAATTGGGGGCTGGTGCATGATTCAGACTGCTTGACCTTGGTTGAACGCATATTCTAGACTCTAGAATACATATCAGATCAAGCTGGATATTCAGTGCCGTTGCTCTAGCATATGAATATCATGTCAGGGCTCTTTCCAAATGCGTTAGGCTAGATAAAGTGTCGAGACGATTTAGCCTCGCTCGTCTAACAGCCGCGCTGCGGTGACGAGTGCCAGAATAGCTAGCCACGATCTTGGCGGTGATAGTGGCTTCGCGTGATGCCAGCGCTTGATCGATACGAGAAATTGCATATAACTCATTTCGAGATCGTCGACTGCGAGTATTACCTGAGCTACGCGTTGTTACGATTACGTGAAGAGGTTGTGAAGTGAAAAGCGCGGCCAAGCTACCCCCCGCCCGCTTGAAAGCTTTGAAACCCGCACGCCCGCCCGCTTTTCGGGCGGAGATCCCTGTCGTCAACGGCCTCCTCGAACTCTACGGCTTCCGCGAACCGGCCGGCGTCTGGATCTTCGCCGGCTGGATCGCCCACGTCGCCACCCCCGCCGACACCCAGCAATACGACGCCATGTTCGACCTCGGCACTTTGGCCGCCGAGGCGCAGATGGCGTTCTACCCCCGCGAGGACCTCGGCGAGCGCGGCGTCGGCTTCATCGTCGCCCTCGCCGGACGCCGCCGCCGGCTCGGCCGCCTGCTGCGGCTGGAGTACCAGGTCGGCCAGGAATCCATCAGCATCGTGCCGGTCGACGGCGTCCGCGAACTGGCCGACCGGCCGCTCGCCGACGCGGTGGCGGAAATCCTGTTCGCCTGCTCGCTCGTGTCGGACGTGTCGGCGACCCACGCCCTGCTCGCCCGCCGCTTCGTCGGCGAGGGCTATATCGACGTGGTCGGCCACCACGCGCCGTCGGGCGGCTGGCTGGTGTGCGGCTGGGTGTCGTACGACTGGCTCGCCCACCGGCACGAGGCCGTCTCGGTCGACGCGCTGTTCGAGGCCGGCCACGTCGTGAGCTCGGTCGTCCAGGCGTTCTACGAACGGGCCGACCTGAACGGCAAGGGGCTCGGGACCATCCTCTATTTCAAGGGTGGCGGGGTGCCGCCCGACCGGCTGATCCGGGTGACGCTGCGGGCCGGCGACGCGGTCGTGGTGCTGACGCCGACCGGCGCCGACGTGTTGCTGCCCGCCGACCAGATGGTGCCGCAGTTCCGCGGCCTGATCGCCGGCGCGCAGGCCGGGCCGGAGCGCGACCAGCTGATGCAGCTGATCTCGCGCCGCGCCTACGACGGCACCAACACGCTCGAACCGCTGGAAGACCGCGTGCTGGTCGGGCTCGACGAGACGATCGACTGCGCGCCCGACAGCATCGTGCTGTTCGGCTGGCTGCTGCGGCGCCCCGGGGCGCTCGGCCAGCTGACGCTGCGCTCCGCCCGCCACCGGATGCCGCTCGACCTCGACGCCGGCTGCGTCTGGCACGATCGCCCGGACGTGATCGAGACGATCGGCCGCCAGCACGGCTACGACGACCCGCACTGCGGCTTCCTGGCGCGGGTGCCGTGCGGCGCCGACCTCCGGGGCGAGCTGTACCTGGAGGTCGAGACGAGCGACGGCGAGATCGGGTTCCGCCCGGTGCCGCGCCCGCAGCTGACCGGGATCGCGGCGATCAAGCGCGTGCTGGGCGAGCTCGACCCGGCCGACGGCGACATCGACCGCATCCACGACCGCGTCACCGGCCCGGCGGTCACCGCCCTCGCCGCCGCCCAGCGCCGCGTGGCGCCGCAGGTCAAAACCGTGCGGATGGGGCCGCCGGTGGCAACGCTGGAATACTCCGTCGTGATCCCGCTGTACGGCCGGATCGACTTCATGGAGGTCCAGCTCGCACTGTTCGCGACGATCGGGATCGCCGACCGCGCCGAGATCGTCTACGTGCTCGACGACCCGCCGCGCCGGCACGAGGCGCAGACGCTCGCCGCCTCCGCCTACGCCCGGTTCCGGGTGCCGTTCCGGCTGCTGTGCCTGAGCCGCAACGTCGGCTTCGCGCCGGCCAGCAACATCGGCGCGCGGGCGGCCGCGGGGCGGTTTGTGTGCTTCATGAACTCCGACGTGTTCCCGACCACCGGCGATTGGCTGCCCCGGCTGGCCCGCCACCTCGACGACGACCCGTACCTCGGCGCGGTCGGGCCGGTGCTGCTGTTCGAGGACGGCTCGGTGCAGCACGAGGGCATCGCGTTCAAGACCTTGTCGGCGTTCGGCGATTGGTCGTTCCCGCAGCACCCGCGCAAGGGGATGCGGGTGCGCCGCACCGGCGGGCTGGTGACCGAGGTCGCGATCACCGGCGCCTGCATGATGCTGCGCCGCGCCGACCTGCTCGACGCCGGCGCGTTCGACGAGTGCTTCGTGGTCGGCGACTTCGAGGACACCGATTTGTGCCTCCGCCTGCGCCAGCGCGGCCTCGGCTCGGCGGTCGACCACGGCGTCACCATGCACCACCTGGAGCGACGGTCGCAGGCGAGTTCAGCGCACCGCTGGCGGATGAACCTGACGCTGCACAACGCCTGGGTCCACGAGCGCCGTTGGGCCGACACGCTGCGGGCGCTGCGGCTGGCGGCATGAACGATTTTACCGCGACCCCGCCCGGTCCCGCCCCGCTGCGGGTGCTGGTGGCGTCGCACAGCCACCCGAAGATCAACAACGGCGGCGCCGAGATCGCGGCGTTCCGGCTGTTCACCGAGATTTCCGCCTGCGAGCATGTGGAAGCGTGGTTCCTGGGGTGCGACAACCAGCCCGGCGCGGGGCGCGACGGGGTCGCCATCACCCAGCCGTTCACCGACCGCGAATACGTCTACAGCCCCGGCGGCCGGTTCGACTGGTTTCGCCTCGCCAACCCCGACCCGCGCCTGCCGGACGAGCTGGAGTCGTTGCTGCTCGACCTGCGCCCCGACGTCGTCCACCTGCACCACTACGTCAACTTCGGTGTCGAGGCCCTGCTGGCGATCCGCCGCACCCTGCCGCGCGCCAAAATCGTGGTGACGCTGCACGAGTATCTCGCGATCTGTAACCACTTCGGCCAGATGGTGAAGCGCGGCGACTTCGCGTTGTGCGACCGCGCGGGCCTGGCCGACTGCCACCGCTGCTTCCCGCTGGTCGACCCGTCCGACTTCTTCATCCGCGAGCGCTACATAAAACTGTTCTTCGGCTACGTGGACGGCTTCCTGGCACCGAGCCAGTTCCTGGCCGACCGCTATGCCGCCTGGGGCATCGACCGCGCCCGGCTGACGGTGATCGAGAACATGGTCGCCCCCGCCGCCGTGTCGGCCGACGCTCCCTCCAAGGGCCGTAATGCGCCGTTGCGAATCGGCTTCTTCGGCCAGATTTCCAAGCTGAAGGGCATTCAGGTCCTGCTCGACTGCGCGAAGATCCTGACCGAGCAGCCCAAGACGAGGGTCTCGTTCGAGTTGTACGGGGACTACAAGAACCAGCCCAAAATCTTCCAGGACGAGTTCCTGGCGCAGCTCGTGACGCTCGGCGTCAACGTGAACTATCGCGGCGCGTACCGGCAGGAGCAGGTCGACGCCCTGATGCGCGGCGTCGACGCGGTGCTGGTGCCGTCGATCTGGTGGGAGAACTCGCCGGTGGTGATCCAGGAGGCGCTGCGCAACGGCCGCCCGGTGATCTGCTCCGACATCGGCGGCATGGCTGAAAAGGTGCGCGACGGCCTCGACGGCTTCCACTTCGCCGCCGGCAGCGCGTTGGAGCTGGGATACCTGCTGACCCAGCTGCACGACGACCGCACGTTGCTGACCCGCGTCAAGGGGACGATACGGCCGCCGGTCGCGATGGCGGTCAGCCTGGCGCAGCATCTGGCGCTGTATGAAAGTCTGATCGCGGCCTAAGACGGCGGGGATGCGACTTCCGCCCGATTGGCACCGTATGGCGATCATGCTCGGCTTCGGCTTCGTGTCCGGCCTGCCGCTGTTCCTGTCCGGTTTCACCCTCACGCAATGGCTGACCGAAAGCCGCATCTCGGTCGAGCACATCGGCTTGGTCGCCTATCTCGGCCTGCCCTACACGCTAAAATTCCTGTGGGGGCCGGTGCTGGACCAGGTTGCGCCGCCCGGGATGCTCGCCCGCCTGGGGCGTCGGCGCGGCTGGCTGCTGGTGGCGCAACCGCTGCTGGTGCTCGCCGTGGTGGCGCTGGCGCTGTCCGACCCGGCGACCGCTCCGGGCGTCACCGTCGCCGCCGCGTTCTGCATCGCGGTGCTGTCGGCGACCCAGGACATCGCGATCGACGCCTGGCGCATCGAGAGCTTTCATCCCGACCGCCAGGGTTTTGCCAACGCCGTCTACGTCTGGGGCTACCGCCTGGCGATGTTCACCTCCGGTTCCATTGTGCTGTTCGCGGTCGGCTACGTCGGCTGGCACCGCGCGTTGCTGGCGGTGGCGGCGTTGACCGTCGGCGCGGTGGTGCTGACCCTGGTCGCGCCGGAACCGCCCGGCGTCGTTCGACCGGCCGGTGCCGGGTTGTGGTCGTTGATGACCGCGAGCCTGGCCGACTTCATGCGCCAGCGGGGTGCCGTGGCGGCGTTGGGCTTCGTCGCGCTGTTCAACCTCGGCGAGGCGATGGCCGGCACGTTGCTGACCCCGTTCTACGCCTTTCTCGGCTTCAACCGCGCGGCGGTGGCGATCGCGATCGGCCCGTTCTCGCTGTTCGCCACCATGGCCGGCATCGGTGTAGGCGGCTGGCTGGTGTCGCGCCTCGGCCTGACCCGCGCGATGATTTCCACCGGCTTCGTGCAAATGGGGGCGATGGCGATGTACGTGCTGCTGGCGGTCAGCCCCGGCGTGCTGGCGATCCTGTACGGCACAGTGGTGGTGGAAGCGTTCGCGCAGGGGTTGGCGACCGCCGCGTTCCTCGCCTACCTCTCCGGCCTGTGCAGCCCCGCGTACGCCGCGACCCAGTTCGCGCTGCTGACGTCGCTGGCCCCGCTTGCGTCACGCACCGTCGGCGGGTTTTCCGGCTATCTCCAGGTGGCGGTCGGCTGGCCCGCGTTCTACGTGATCGCGATGCTGGCGAGCCTGCCGGCGATGGCGCTCATGCTGTTCATCCTGTTGCGCCAAACCCGGTCATCGGCTCCGCCACACGTAGGTGCCGGCGATCGCGTAGTTCCACACCGCCCCCAGCACGGCCCCGGCCAGGCCGGCTAGCCACCACGCCTCGGTCCGCACCAAGGCGGACGCGATGCCGACGTTGGCGACGGCGCCGACCGAGCAGCCGACCGTGAACAACGCCAAGCCGCGCGCCGCCCGCCAGCCGCGCAGGCGGCGGTCGCGGTAGGTCAGCACGTTGTTGAGCGCGAAATTGCAGCCGATCGCGGCCAGGGTGGCGATCCACTCGGCGGTGGCGAAGCTCGTCGCGCGCAGGCCGAGCCGCAGCACCAGCAGGTTGACCCCCACGCCCACGCCGCCGATTAGCAGGAACAGCAGGAACCGCGCCGGTAGCACCCGGCCCACCAGCTTGTCGGCGATTAGCATCAAATAGTCCCAGGCGACCATGGTATCGAGCTTGCTGTCGCCATGCAGGCGCGGCCGGAACGTGTAGGCGAATTCCCGTAATCGGAGCGGCCGGGGCGACGACGCCAGCAGGTCGAGCAGGATCTTGAACCCCTGGCCCGACAGCCGGCGCACGGCGGCGTCGAACGCGGGCCGGCGAATGACGAAAAACCCGCTCATCGGGTCGGCGACCTCGGCTGCCGTGACCAGCCGCGCCAGCCGCGTCGCGAACCCGCTCATGGCGACCCGCCGCGCCGCCCAGGTGCCGGTGCCGCCGCCGGCCACGTAGCGCGAGGCGATGGCCAAATCGAGCGCCGGTTCGGCGTGCAATGCTGCGACCATCTGCGGCAGCAGCGTCTCGTCGTGTTGCAGGTCGGCGTCCATCACCGCGATTAGCGGGGCGGCGGTGGCCATCGCGCCCTCGATGCAGGCGGTCGACAACCCGCGCCGGCCGATCCGCTGCAGGCAGCGCACCCGCGCGTCGGTCGCCGACAACGTGCGCGCGACCTCGGCGGTGCCATCGCCGCTGTCGTCGTCGACGAACACCACCTCCCACGCGGTGCCGGCCAGCGCCGCGTCGAGGCGCCGCATCAGTTCGGGGAGGTTTTGCGCTTCGTTGAGGGTCGGGACGACGATCGCCAAGTCGGGAACGGGCATTGCCCCCGGGCTTAGACGCCGTCGAGCAAGGAGCGCAACAGGGCGGGGTCGGCGATCACCCGCGGCACCTTGTTCTGGCCGCCGAGCTTCTGCCGGGCCGCCATCCAGCGCGAAAAGTGGCCGGGCGGCACAAAGCGGATTTCCGGCGGTCGTAGGCTGAAGTCGGCGGCGCGGTGGGCGGCGTAGTCGTCGCTGCCCCGCGCGAGCGACGCGTCCAACGCCGCCGCGAACGCCGCCGCGTCCGCCGGCCCGTCGAGCTCGACCGCGAACAGGTGGCCGGGCCGGCTATCCTCCGCCGTCGGCACGATCGCAGCCGCCGAGTAATCGGTCACCGCACGGCCGACCGCGCGCCCCGCGTCGGCCATGGAACGGTCGAGCTCCGCCCCGGTCAGGTGCTCGCCGGCCACCGAGAGCGACCACCCGAGCCGTCCGGTTATCTTTATGCGCGGTGGCGAGCGGTCGGTCAGCATGACGGTGTCGCCGAGGATGTACGACCACAGCCCCGCGTTCGTGCTCAACACCAGCGCGTATTCCACGCCGATCTCGGCGTCGAAAATCCAGCGGCGGTCCGGGTTGGCCGAGCCGAGGTCGGCCGGCCGCACGAACTCCATGAACAGCCCATGGTCCAGCAGCAGGCGCATGCCCTCGTCCGGGCCACGGTCGGCGACGGCGATGAAACCCTCGCTGGCGGCATAGACCTCGCGGGTTTCGGCGTGGCTGCCCTCGAGCCACCAGGCGAAGCGGTCGCGGTACGGGTCCATGCCGACCCCGCCGTGGACCACCAGTTCCAGCGACGGATACAGGTCGCGCAGCCGGCCGCCCGGATAGCTGGCGGCGGCAACGTCGAGATATGGCAGCATCCAGCTCGGCGTGCCGGATAGCCCGGTGATCGTCTGCCGCGCCGCCAACGCCACGATCCGCGCCACCTTCTCGCGCCAGTCGCCAAGCAGCGCGATCCCAGACGGCGGCGTCGTCAGCAACTGCGCCCAGCGTGGCATCTCAATCGCGGCGATCGCCGACAGGTCGCCGGCCCGGATGCCGGGGGCGAGCGTCTCCAGCGCGGTCGAGCCGCCGAGCATGATCGTGCGCCCCGCCAGCAGCCGGCTGTCCGGGTTGGCGCGGAGATGGAAGGCAAGCACGTCCAGCGCCGCCGCCCGGTTGGCGCGCACCATCGCAGCGCTGACCGGGATGCGCTTGGTCGCCGCCCCGGACGTACCCGACGAGTTGGCGAAGTACTTGATCGGCCCCGGCCAGGTCTGGCCGCCGACCCGGGGCATCGCCGGCCCCCACCACTCGGCGCGCGTGCCCTCGTAATCGGTCAGCCGCACGGCGCGCTGGAACTCCGGCACGTCGCGGATGGCGTCAAAGCCGTGCTGGCGGCCGAACCGGGTGGCGGCGGCCCGGCGCACCAGCCGCCGCAGCGCCCGTCGCTGCACCGCGACCGCGTCTTGCGCCTCAAGTGCCGCGAGCCGCCGGGTGGCCCAGGCCCGCAGCAGCGGGGTCGGATCGGGCGTCATGCCGGCTGAAACACCGTATGCCGCGCCCAGGTTCGCGCGACCTCGGGCGACAGCGGCAGGTCGAGGTAGCGTCCCGCGCGCCACAGCGGCACCTGGTCGATGAAGTTGGCGCTGCCGAGCCAGCCGTCCTGGCCGCCCAGCAACACCGCGCCGGTCGCGTTCGGGTGCGCCAGATCGGCAACCAGTCGCGCCGACGAGCCGTAGGTGACCGCATGCGGTCCCCGCACCGGCGGATGCCCGGTCTTGTGCAGCGTGTCGTCGCCTCCCGGCGCGCGATAGCGGCCAAAGCTGAACCGGCGGCCGAGCACCGGCAACGCGCCGAGATAGTGGCGCAGGCGCATCCGATGCACCCGCCCCCAGGTGCGATACCGCCGCAGCAGCCGATCGACCTTCGGCGTGGCGGCATCCAACATCGGCCGCAGCGTCGCATCCGGCAGCGCCAGTAGGTCCTCGGTGGCCAGGGCACGGCCGAACCAGGTGCCGTTCATCAGCGGGCGGCCGAGCTGGTCCGGTTGCCGGTCTTCCAACTCGGCCACCAGCGCCTCAAACGCCAACGCCCCGGCCGATTCCATGTCGTAGCTGCCGTCCCACGCGGCGATCACCGCCTGCACCGGACCCGCCGGCATCCGCGCGGCCAGGGTGTGCGCCGCCCGCGTGTCGCCGACCACGTCGAGCTGCGACCGCTCCATCGCCGCGCGATCGAGTTTTGCCGACCCTCCGAACAGCGCCGCCATGCGGTCGGCCCGGTCCGGCTGCGAGTAGAAATAACCGGCCACCGCCGTCGAGGGTGGCGGCGCGTCGTTGGCCGACACCACGAAGCCTCGCGGCGGGTCGCGCACGTCGGCGAAATCCGGCGTGGTCAACAGGCTGTCCCACGTCGCAATCCGCGAGGCCGGTTCGACCACGTCCTCCGGCGGCCCGGCGCGGTGCGGCGCGCGGGTTGCGACCAGGTGCCCGATATGGCCGTCGACCGTCGCGTGCAGAAAATTCTGGCCGGGGATCGCGAAGTCGCGCAATGCGGCGGCGAAGGCGTCCGGCGTCGCCGCTTTCATCACACCCAGCATCGCGCCGAGTTCGTCGGATGGCGTGTGCCCGACCCAGCGCAGCGCCAGCGGCGTCGGGTTCGCAAACACCATGCCGTCGCTGACGATCGGGCCGAGCGGGCTGCTCCTCAGCACGATCTCGCGCGGCCGCCCGCTCCGCACCCGGATCGTCTCCCGCCGCTCGGTGATGTCGGCCGCACTGGCGTCGAACAGGTCCGACGCGGCGGCGTGCAGGCTGGTGCCGCCCCATGCCAGATGCTGGTTGCGACCGATCGCCACCAGCGGGAACCCGGTCGGCATGATGCCGGCGCACGAGATGCCGGGTGAGCGCATCGCGCACAGCAGCCAGACGTTCGGCAGCGCGATCGACAGGTGCGGGTCGGCGGCGAACAACGCGGCCCCGCTGGCGGTCCGGCTGCCGGCGACGGCGGCGGCGTTGCTGCCGGTCAGCGACGGTTGCGGGTCGGGGGTCACCTCGCCGAACAGCCGCGGCCAGATGGTTCGCCACTGCGTCTCGGTCAGCCCCCGCTTGGCCCGCAACAGCCGTGCCAGCACCACCCACGAGATGTCCGCGCCAGCCAGCCGCGCGCTGGTCAGCAGGTCGGTCAGCGTCCACGGCTCCCGCGCCACCCCGAACAATTCCAGTTCCTCGGGCCAGGGTGTCACCGCCTGCACCGCGTTCACGCCGTCGACGAACCCCTGTGCCCAGGCGCGCACCTCCGCCGAGAGGCCGGCAACCATCGCTGGCACGGCGCGGCCGATCTCCAGGCCGCGCAGCGTCGCGTCGAGCCGGATGCCGAGCGGGCCGACCATCTCCGCCACCCGCCCGGCGGCGATCCGCCGCAACAACTCCATCTGGCCGAGCCGCAGGTGCGCGTGCACCACACCGAGGCCGACCGCGAGATCGGCGTCGCTGTCCGCCTCGATGAACGGGATCGCGTAGTCGCTCCAGTGGATCGTCACCGGCCGCGCCGTCGGGAGCTGGGTCGGCAGCATCGCCAGCCGCTGATCCAGCGTCTGTCGCCGGCGTGGACCCTTTAACAGCCCGCGCGTGCCAATCTGTGCCGCGACCGCGTAGCCGGCGAACCGATCCAGCCTCATGCCGCCTGACGCGCCAGCTCGGGTGCCAGTCGATCCAGTACCGCGCGGGCGACCGCCAGACGCTCGTCGCCGGATTGGCTTGGCTGTTTCAGCACCGTCCGGGTGCCGTCGCGCGCCGTGGCGGCGGTCCCCGCCGGACCCGCGTCCAGTTTCGCGACGTCACGCGCGAGACAGGTCGCGCGCAACTCGGCGATGGCGAGTAGGTTCGCAACACCATCCGGCAGCGGCCCGTGCCGGTCGGCCAGTTCCTCGGCCAGCGCCGCCGTGTCGCACGGGTGCGCCAGTTGCGCGTGCAGCGCGATCCGCGCCGCCGGGTCGGGCATCCAGTCGGCCGGGATCGAGGTCGGCAACCCGAGTGTCACCACCGGCACCCAGTCCGCCGCGACCGCCTCGCCGCGCGCCAGGGCGATGGCGCGGCGCAGCCGGTGGGTCGCGAGGTCCAGGCCCAGCACCAGCGCGTGCCCCGACTGCACGTCGCCGCCCAGGTCGCCCATGCCGCGCTGGTCGAGGTCGCCGGCCGCCACCACGAAGGCGTCGCCCAATCCGTCATGCGCCGCCAAGGTCGCCAGCCGCGCGGCGGCGGCCTCGGTCGGCGGCGTGGCGTCATCGGTGAACAGCCACGCCATGCCGCGCCGCCGGCCGCGCCCGACCCGGCCGCGCACCTGGTGCAGCTGCGCCAGGCCGAACAGGTCGGCGCGGCACACTGCGATCGTGTTGGCGCGCGGGATGTCGAGCCCGGCCTCGATGATGTCGGTCGCCACCAGCACGTCGCCGTGGCCCTCGGCGAACCCGACGATCGCCGCGTCGAGCGCGTCCGGCTTCATCTGCCCGTGCAACTGCGTGACGCTCAGCTCGGGGGCCAGCCGCCCCAGCATCGCGGCGATCTCGGGCAGGCTCTCGATGCGCGGGCAGACCACGAACGACTGGCCGCCGCGCGAGTGCTCGCGGCGCACCGCCGCCACCAGCACCGCCGCGTCGAACGCCTCGACCGACGTGCGCACCGGACGGCGGGCGACCGGCGGCGTGGTCAGCGTCGACAGGTCGGTCAACCCCGCCAGCGCCGCCCCGAGCGTGCGCGGGATCGGCGTCGCGGACAGGGTCAGGACGTGGGCGCCCTCGCGCAGCCGGGCCAGCGACGATTTCGCGTGCGCGCCGAACCGCTGCTCCTCGTCGATCACCACCAGGCCGAGGTCGGCGAACGCGATGCCTTTGCCACCCAGCGCCTGCGTGCCGACCACCACGCGCACCGAGCCGTCGGCCAACCCGGCTTTTACTTTCTTCGCCTCGCCGGCGGAGGTGAGGCGGGACAGGCCGGCGACCTTGATGCCGATGCGGTCGAAGCGGCGGCGGAACTCGGCCAGATGCTGCCGCACCAGCACCGTGGTTGGCGCCAGCACGGCCACCTGCCTACCGGCGAGTGCGGCGATGGCGGCGGCCCGCAGCGCCACCTCGGTCTTGCCACAGCCGACGTCGCCGACCAGCAGCCGATCCATCGGTTTCCCACGCGCGAGATCTTCGGCGATGGCGGCGAACGCGGCCTGCTGGTCCGGCGTCGGCGGGTAGACGAAGCCCGCGTTGAACCGCGAGATTGCGCGCGGCGGGGCGGTCAGCACCGGCGCCGGCGTCGCTTCGCGCGCCCGCACCAGCTCGATCAGCGTCGCCGCCGTCCGTCGCAGCGCCGCTTCGGCCTTGTCGCGCCGCGCCGGCCACGACGATCCGTCGAGCTTGTCGAGCGGCGCGCCCTCGGCCGCCCCGAACCGCCAGACGCGGCCGATCTCCTCGGCCCGCACGAGCTCCTTGCGGTCGGCCGCGAACCGCAGCGCCAGCACGTCCTCAAAACCGTCCTCGACCGGCTCGATGCCCTCAAGCAGCGCCACGCCCCGGTCGAGGTGGACGATCGCGTCGCCGATCCGCAGCGTCGGCGCGGGCAGGGCATGGGCCCGGGACACCGCCGCCGGGGCCGCGTCGGGCAGCGCCGCCTCAGTCGCGTCCGTCCATGCGGCTTCGAGTTCGGCAGGTTCCAGATACAGGCCGAGTGCCGGCAACGGGCCGCCCTTGGCGCGGGCGAGGGCGATGCGGGTCGCGCGCGAGTCCTCGACCAGCTGCAGGTGTGCCGTCGCCGCCTCGCGCGCGTCCTCGTCGAGCACGATCGACGCCGGGCCGAGGTGGTCGAACAGGCTGACCAGCGGCGACACCAGATCGGGGATGCGGTGCTCCAGGCCGGCCGGGCGTTCGGCCGGCTGCTCGAACACCAGTTCCGACGCGGGCGGCAGGTCGACGTGGGGCAACACGCGCCGGCTACGGTGCGACTCCGGGTCGACGCGGTCGATTTCCAGCACCGTGCCGCCCTCGTGCCGGATGCGCACGGGGACGACGCCGTCGGCCGGCACGACATCGAGGATGCCGGCGCCGACCGCGACGTCACCGGGCTGGTCGGCCTCGGTCTCGACCGCGTAGCCGAGCCGATCCAGTTCGGCCTGCAACTCGGCGACGTCGAGCGCGTCGCCCGGAGCCAGCCGCCGGATGTCGTGGAACGGCGGCGGCAGGCGTTGCGCGACCGCGTCGGCCGAGCCGACCACGATCATCGGACCCGGCGCTACCATCGCCCGGATCGCCGCCATCCGCCGGCCCATCACGGCGCGCGAGGGCCCGACGCGGTCGAACGGCAGGCAATCCCAGGCCGGCAGGTAGACCACCGGGCACGGCGCGCCCTTGGCGACCAGTGCGGCCAGCGCCTGGGCCCGGCCGTCGCCGGCGGTCACGATCAGCAGGCGGCCACTGCCCACACGGGCTTGCAGGTCGGCGACGGTCATCGGCTCGGCGTGGGACATCGGGCGGGCATACTCCTCGGCGGCATGCTGTTACGCGGCGGCGGGCCGGACGTTGCGCCGCCATTCGCGCAGCCAGCGCCGCATCGGTTGCTCGAAGCCGAGGTGCGCCACAATGCCGGCGACGATCAGGATGGCGAAATACTCCGCCCCGCGATGCCGTGCCGCGCGCACCAGGTCGCCAGCGGCAGTTGCAGCAGGTAGATCGCAAAACTCGCCTCGCCGAGCAGCCGCAACGGTTTGAGCCGCAACACCGGCAGGTCGAGCGACACCAGCCCGGCCATGATCGCTGCGAACGCCGGGGCCAGCAGCCCCACCCAGTCGTCGCGCTCGTAGCCGGCCGGACTGGGCAGGCCGCCCTCGACCCACCGGCGCACGGCGAACACCGCGACCAGCCCACCCAGCAGCAACACGGCGGCGCTCCGGCGCGACAGGCGACGCTGCCGCAAGGTCACGGCGGTGGCGATCCCGAACACGAACTCGTTCAGGTGCACGGGTGGCCAGTAATACAGCAACCGGAACACGGGTTGCGGGAACGCCGGGTGCAGTGCGGCGACGATCGCCATGTGCGCCGCCTGCGAGACCAGCCACAGCGCGCCGGCGGCAACCCAGATCCGGCGCAGCGACCAGCGTTGGGCGAGCAGGATGAGCGCCGGGAAGATGGCGTAGAACGCGGCCTCGACCGAGATCGACCAGCCCGGCAGGTTCAGCGCCACCGCGTGCGACGGACTCCAGGCGTGCAGCAGCGACAGTTGCAGCAGCCAGTCCGCCGGGCCGCGCACCGGCGTCTCGCCCGAGACCAGCGCGTGCGCCACCAGCGAGAACACGAACATCGGGTAGATGCGGGCCAGCCGCGCCCACCAGAACGCCGGCGCGTCGCGGGGCCGCAGATCGGCGTGGACGGTCGCCAGGATGAAGCCGGACAGGGTGTAGAACCACGTCACCGCCGTCTGCCCGGCCATCGTGAACATCGACCACTCGGGCTGCCCCCACACCGGCAACACCGGACCGAGGTGCATCTGCACGACCACCATCGCGGCGATGAAGCGGGTGAACGTGAGCTGGTCCAGCCGCATGGATGTCATAATGGGTGCCGAAACAGATTAGGGAGCGGGATCGACGCCGAAGTAGACCGTCTCCAAAGCGATCTCGAAGCCGATCGACTCCAACACAAGATAATCCCTGACGGCCGTCGCGGTCTTCAACGTCCACCCGACGTCGCGTTTCGCGTAATGTTCAACGCGCACCTGGTCCTGATAGACCAGAACGAGGTGCACGAGGGTGGGTAGGCTTTTGTAGAACCGAAGCTTTTCGCCCCAGTCGAGGTCGATGCTGAGTTGTGCCAGCACTTCGACGATCACCAACGGCTCGGTCACATAGGACCGGTTCAAGATTTCGTTGCCTAAGACGAGCAGGTCCGGCCGTGGTTTATCGATGCCGCGTGCATCGTCCGAGCGCTGGATGCGGATACCGCCAAAATAGGTTCTGCAGTTTACTCGATCCATGGCCAGCTTTGGTGGAGCGCCAAGGTTGGCGACGATTTGATCGTGGCGCGATGTCGCTGGCTTGCTAGAAATGCGTCAAATGACGCGATGGTCACCGGCGGGTCGTCCATCAACGCCCTCGACATCCCTCTCTTCCCCTCGGAAAACCGATCCCGAGCTTACACCGTTCACGCGAACCCGGTATCTTCGCGCCGACCGACACAGGGAAACCGACACCATGCAGCTGGGCATCATCGGATTGGGCCGGATGGGCGGCAACATCGCGCGGCGGCTGATGCGCGACGGCCACGCCACCGTCGTCTACGACGTCAACCGCACCGCGACCGAGGCGCTGGCCAAGGACGGTTCCACCGCCGCCGCCTCGCTCGCCGACATGGTGTCCAAGATGGACAAGCCGCGCGCCATCTGGTCGATGCTGCCCGCCGGCGCCATCACCGAGACGACCATCAACACGCTGGCCGGCTTGCTGGAGGCCGGCGACACGATCATCGACGGCGGCAACGCCTACTACCGCGACGACATCCGCCGCTCCGACGCGCTGGCCGAGAAAGGTGTCCGCTACCTCGATGTCGGCACCTCGGGTGGCGTCTGGGGGCTGGAGCGCGGCTACTGCATGATGATCGGCGGCGACCGCGAGGCGTTCGAGCATCTCGACCCGATTTTTAAGACCCTGGCCCCCGGCAAGGGTGTGATCCCCGAGACGCCGGGCCGCGACGGGCGCGACCCCCGGGTCGAGGAGGGCTATCTATACTGCGGCACGGCCGGCGCCGGGCACTTCGTCAAGATGATCCACAACGGCATCGAATACGGGATGATGCAGTCGTATGCCGAAGGCTTCGACATCCTGCGCAGCCGCTCGCGGGCCAAGCTGAAGGACGCCGAGATGTACGACCTGCCGCTCGCCGACGTCGCCGAGGTGTGGCGGCGCGGCAGCGTGATCACGTCGTGGCTGCTGGACCTGACCGCGTCCGCGATGGCCGACAACGACAAGCTCGAGGAGTTCTCCGGCTTCGTCGAGGACAGCGGCGAGGGGCGCTGGACGATCGAGGCGGCGATCGAGGAGGCGGTGCCGGCCGACGTGCTGTCCGCCGCCCTGTTCACCCGGTTCCGCTCGCGCCAGCAGCACACGTTCGCCGAGCGGGTGCTGTCGGCCATGCGGTTCGGCTTCGGTGGCCACCTGGAGGCGCCGCCGCCGGGCGAGCACCACTCGGAAAAGGCGTGACGGTGGACGCCGCCAAGCGCGCGGCGGGCGAGGCGGCGGCGGCGCTGGTCGAGGATGGGATGCTGGTCGGCCTCGGCACCGGCTCCACGGTTCGCTTTCTCGTGGACGCGCTAGGGCGTCGCACGCACGACGAGGGGCTGCGGATCACGGGTGTCCCGACGTCCGAGGCGACCGCCGCGCAGGCGACGGCGCTAAATATCCCGCTAGCCGATCCGGAGGCGGCGATCGACCTCGCCATCGACGGCGCCGACGAGGTGGAACGTGGCACGTTGCGGCTGATCAAGGGGCTGGGCGGCGCGCTGGTGCGCGAGAAGATCGTGGCCCAACTGGCACGGCGGTTCGTGGTGGTGGCGGACGCGACGAAGGTCGTGGACTGCCTGGGCGAGCGCTCCCCGTTGCCGGTCGAGGTGGTGCGGTTCGGGCTGGCGGCCACAACTCGCCGGATTGCCGAAGCGGGAGGTGCTCCGGTGCTGCGGCGGGCCGGCGCAGAACAGTTCGTCACCGACAACGGCAACGTGGTGCTGGACTGCCCAGGCTTCGCACCGATCCGCGACCCGTTCACGCTGGAACGCACGTTGCGCGCCATCGCCGGCGTGGTCGGCACCGGCCTGTTCCTCGACATGGCCGAGCGCGCCATCGTCGCCGACGCGGACGGAGGGATTTCAACGATGGTTCGGGGCGGCGCATGACGCGGGTGGCGCTGTTCGTGACCTGCCTGGTCGACCTGCACCGGCCGACCGTCGGCTTCGCGGCGATCAAGCTGCTGGAGGATGCCGGCTGCGTGGTCGACGTGCCGCGCGCGCAGACCTGCTGCGGCCAGCCGGCCTACAACAGCGGCGACCGGGCGACCGCGCGCGACCTCTGCGCCGGGCTGCTCGACGCGTTCGCCGGCTACGATTACGTGGTCGTGCCGTCCGGCAGTTGCGGCGGCATGTTGCGCGAGCACCTGCCGAGCCTGTTCGAGGGCGACCCGCAACTGGCCGTCCGCGCCCGCGAGTTGGCCGGGCGCGTGTGGGAGCTGTGCGCGTTCCTGACCGACGTGATGGGCGTCACGCACGTCGATGCCTCATATTCCGGCGTCGCCACCTATCACGACAGCTGCGCCGGCCTGCGCGAACTGGGGGTCAAGGCGCAGCCGCGCGCGTTGCTCGGGGGCGTCGCCGGGCTGTCGCTGGTCGAGATGGCCGAACCCGAGGTCTGCTGCGGCTTCGGCGGCACGTTTTGCGTGAAATACCCCGACATTTCGACGCGGATGGTGAGCGACAAGACCGCCGACATCGTCGCGACCTGCGCCGATACGCTGCTGGCCGGCGATATGGGGTGCCTGCTGAACATGGCCGGCCGGCTGACCCGCGAGGGCAGTGCCATCCGGGTCCGGCATGTGGCGGAGGTGCTCGCGGACGTAACGAGTGACCTTCCGGCGATAGGCCAGAAACGGTGACAAGTCGTTAAAACATTTATTTTTACTACAGTCCGGTGACATCAAGGATACCGTGGTCCAGCCTGACGTGCGCCCTTGCGGGTCACATGGTTGGAGCAACACGGAACCTCATATCATGAAGCCGTTTACCTTCCGTCTTTTAGCAGCGACCGCGCTTACCGCGACGCTTGCCGTCCCCCGCCCGTCCCCCGCCCGTCCGGCGCGCAAACCCTCGATCCGCTGGTCGCCATCGCCAACCACACGATCTTCGGCGGCTGCTCGGCCGACCAGGTCGCCAAGCAGCCCGGCACCGCTCTCGCCAACTCGCCGATCGAGCCGTTCATCGCCGCCGACCCGAAGCGGCCCGGCGTGCTGCTGACCGGCGTGCAGCAGGACCGCTGGACCAACGGCGGTTCGCGCGGCCTGCGCGGCGGCGTCAGCGGCGACGGCGGCAAGCACTGGTACCTGAGTCTGCCGTCCGGCATCTCGCAGTGCACCGGCGGCGTGTTCCCGCGCGCCACCGACCCGTGGGTGACCTACGGCCCGGATGGCGCGGCGTACTTCTTCTCGCTCGCGTTCGTCGAGCTGGTCGATCCGAACGCCAACGGGCGCAGCGCCATGCTGGTGAGCAAGTCGACCGACGCCGGCCTCACTTGGGGCCGCCCGACCACGCTGATCGACGACACCGACCCGCTGTTCTTCAACGACAAGAACAGCATCACCGCCGACCCGTACCGCCCCGGCTACGTCTATGCGGTGTGGGACCGGCTCGCCGGGCCGCCTTCAGCGTTCGTGGCACCCGGCGGCAGCGACGAAAACGCCTCGTCCGCCAACGCCGCCCGGGCGGCGATCGCCCATGACGGCCTGGCCCGCGCCCGCGCCCACCTGGCCAAGAACCGGGCCAACGCGGCCAACGCCGCCGTCCCCGCCGTGCCGGACACGTTCGGCCCGACCTACTACTCGCGCACCACCGACGGCGGAAAGACCTGGGAGCGGGCGTCGCCGATCTACGATCCGGGCCAGGGCGCACAAACCATCGGCAACCTGATCCAGGTGCTGCCGAACGGCGACGTGCTCGACTTCTTCACCAACATCGACGCGGCCGGCAACCTCGACATCGGCTACGTGCGGTCGACCGACAAGGGTTTCTCGTTCGAGCGGACCCAGCATGTCGTGGCCACCATGAACGGCTACGGGGCGATCACGCCGGACGCCAAGACGCCGATCCGCGACGCCAGCATCCTGTTCAGCGTCTCGACCAACCGGGTCAGCGGCAAGGTCGTGGTGACCTGGCAGGACACCCGGCTCGACCCGACCAACGTGCTCAACCGCGTATTCTATACCGAGTCGAACGACGCGGCGGCGACGTTCTCGACGCCGGTGCGGATCGACAAGACGCCGGCCAACGCGGCGACGCCGCTGCGGACGCAGGCGTTCAACCCGACGATCGTGGCCGCCGACGACGGCACGCTGGCGGTGACGTATTACGACTTTCGCCACGACACCTCGGCCGCCGGGCAGGAGCTAGCCGACACCTGGGCGATCTTCTGCAAGCCGACCGCGACCGCCTCCTGCACGAACGCCGCGAGCTGGGGCCACGAGCTGCGGCTCACGCCGAAATCGTTCAATCTTGCGGACGCGCCGCTGGTCACCGCCGGGCTGTTCCTGGGCGACTATTTCGGCCTGGCCACGCAGGGCAAGAGCATCTGGCCGGCGTTCGTCACCGCCACCGGCAAGCAGCAGACGACGCTGTGGACCCGGCGGATCGCGCTGCCGTAGCCGTTAACCGAGACTTCACCGATCGTCGCCAGGATCGCCGCAGGTTCAACGGCGCGGGTGACGGTCGGTGACATCGGTATCGGCGGACTTCGTGCCGTTCTACGCGCAGTATTCGGCCGGCTATAACGCTTCGGCGTCACCCGTGGCGAGTGCGGCCGGCGCCACCCCCGTCGACGTCGTCGATCTGCGCCGCAGCCAGCTCAGCGGCGGTTTTACGGCGATGGCCGGCGACCGCTTCGCGATGAGCAGCCTCTACACCGGCACTGCGCCGGCCGGCGGCGCGATCCAGAACTACCGGGTGGCGCTGCGGAGCGACCAGGCCGCGCCCAACGCCGGCCAGCTTATGCTAGGCAGCGTCGAAGTCAGCAGCCGCACCAGCTTTTCGCCCTACGAGTTCAGCCGGTTGAGCTTCGTCGCCGGGCCGGCCGGCAGCAAGCAGGACCTGCTGGTGGTGGCGCAGACCGGCACGCTGGCCAACGACGACACGCTGACCAACCCGGTCGACAGTCCGGCGGTGCAAATCACGGCCACCGTCACCGGCACCCGCTCGATCAACACCGCCATGGCGCTGCAGACGACGCCGACCGGCGGCGACGCGGGTTTTATGGCGCTGGCCCAGACGGCAAGCGTCGCCATTCCCACGACCGCCACCCGGCCGAGCCTGACCGCCGTCGGCAATTTTACCGCCGTAGCGGGCGACCAGCTCGCCGTCGGCGTCCTCTATGCCGCCACCGCCCCGGCCGGCACCGCCATCCAAAACTTCAAGGTGGCGCTGCGCGGCGATCAGGCCTCGCCCAACGCCGGCACGCTGTCGCTGAACGGCGTCGACGTCAGCAGCCGCCAAAACTTCTCGCCCTATGAATTCGGCCAGCTGCGGTTCGTCGCCGGGCCGTCCGGAACCAGCCAGGATCTGCTGGTGGTGGCGCAGACCGGCACGCTCAACAACGACGACACGCTGAAAAATCCGGTCGACAGCCCGGCGGTGCAGATCACCGCCAGCGTCACCGGCATCCGCTCGATCAACGCCGCCGCCGCGTTGCAGACGACCCCGGTCGGCGCCGACGCGGGCTTCGTGGCGCTGGAGAAGGAGGCAAGCACGGCCACGACCGCCACCCGACCGAGCGTTACGACCGCCGGCGACTTTACCGCGGTGGCGGGCGACAAGTATGCCCTGGCCAGCCTATTCGCGGGGCCGGCTTCGGCGCAGAACTACAAGGTCGCGTTGCGCGGCGACCAAGCGACGCCGAACGGCGGTCAACTCGTGCTCAACGGCGTCGACGTCAGCGGCCGCCAAAACTTCTTGCCGTACGAGTTCAGCAAATTGAGCTTTGTCGCCGGGCCGTCCGGCAGCGCGCAAGACCTGCTGGTGGTGGCGCAGACCGGCACGCTGGCCAACAACGACACGCTGACCAACCCGGTCGACAGCCCGGCGATGCAGATCACCGCCACCGTCACCGGGACCCGCTCGATCAACGCCGCCGTGGCGTTGCGGACGACGCCGACCGGCGCCGACGCGGGCTTCATGGCGCTCGCGACGGCTGCCGCCGCCCCCATCACCGCCACTCGCCCGAGCCTCACCACGATCGGCAACTTCACCGCGACGGCGGGCGACAAGCTTTTGGTAAGCAGCCTGTATGCCGTCCCGGCCACCGCCGGTGTCCAGAATTACCAAGTGGCGTTGCGCGGCGACCAGGCGGCACCCAACGGCGGCCAGCTGTTGCTACACGGCGTCGACGTGAGCACTCGGCAGAACTTCTCGCCGTACGAGTTCGGCCAGCTGAGCTTTGTCGCGGGCCCATCCGGCAGTAACCAGAATCTGCTGGCGGTGGCGCAGACCGGCACGCTGAACATCGACGACACGCTCAAAAACCCGGTCGACAGCCCGGCCGTCCAGATCACCACCCGTGTCACCGGCACCCGCTCGCTCAACGCCGCCAAAGCGTTGCAGACGACGCCGACCGGCAGCGACGCCGCGTTCATGGCGCTGGCCCGGGAGATCAACGCGACCGCCGCCGCGCGTCCCGGCCTCGCGACGCTGGGCAGGCTCGACGATCCGGAGACGGCGGCGACCCTGCTGGCCAATCTGCGCGGCGCGTTCCAGTCGACCGGTCCCTCGGTGACGCCGGCGATCGACGTGTCGTCGCTGTATGCGACCGCGGTCGGCGGCACAGCCTCCACGGGCGGCGCATCGAGCAACCCGGCGCTCGCGGCCTGGACGGCGGAGAACACCTCGTTGGGCGGCTACCAGGTCGCCGGCGACGGCGCGGCGCTGCAGCGGTTCGCGGTCGCGGCCTATCGGGCGGGCCAGCGGGGAACGTAGCGCGACGCCGACCGTTGAGCGCGAAACGACCGGAGCTCCCGCCATGGCCGATCCCTCGCCGCAGCCCAACAAGCCGACCGATCCCGCCGCCTTCGACGCCGCCCGGGTGCCGAACCCGCCGTATTTCCCGGTGCTGACGGGCCAGCCGGCGCTGGTGACCGGGGCCAACTCCGGCATCGGCCGCGCGGTGGCGCTCGGCCTGGCGCAGGCGGGGGCCGACGTCGTGGTGAACTACGTCGCCGCCCCCGAGGCCGCCGACGAGGTGGTGCGCGAGATCGAGGCGATGGGCCGCCGCGCGATCGCGCTGAAAGCCGACGTGAGCCGCGAGGACGAGGTCGAGCGCATGTTCGCCGACGCCATCGCACACTTCGGCACGCTGCACATCGTGGTCAGCAACGCGGGGCTGCAACGGGACAGCGCGTTCGACACGATGACGCTGGACCAGTGGAACACGGTGATCGGCATCAACCTGACCGGCCAGTTCCTGTGCATGCGCGCCGCCACCCGCGAGTTCAAGCGACGCGGCGTGGTGCCGTCGGTGTCGCAGGCGGCGGGCAAGATGATCTGTATGAGCTCGGTCCACGAGGTCATCCCGTGGGCCGGCCACGCCAACTACGCCGCCTCGAAGGGTGGCATCGACATGCTGATGAAAAGCGTCGCGCAGGAGCTGGCGCCGCACTTCATCCGGGTGAACAGCATCGGGCCGGGCGCCATCCGCACGCCGATCAACACCGCCGCCTGGAACACGCCCGCCGCATACTCGGAGCTGATGACGCTGGTGCCGTACAAGCGCATCGGCGAGCCCGAGGACATCGCGCGCGCCGCCGTCTGGCTGGTGTCCGACGCCGCCGACTACGTGACCGGGGCCACGTTGTTCGTCGACGGCGGCATGACCTTGTACCCGGGGTTCGCCACCGGCGGCTAATCCGCCTCCTGTGAGTCGGTCACACCTCGGCGTCTGCCACGTAGCTGCCGATCCGCCGCACCAGGTCGGGCGAGCGCCGCGCCAGCACGACGCCATACACGATGGCCACCAGCAACCCGGCCGCCGTTGCCGCCGGGAACCAGTTGAACGGGGCCGGCTGGCCGGGCTGGATCAGCCCCCACAGCGGGAATAGCGTGAGCAACGTGCCGATCACCGGGATCACCCCATGCCGCACCACGCTGAATTCCGCGCGGTGGACACGCAGCATGTAGACCGGCAACGCGATGTTGGTGACGAGGTACACGACCACGATCGGGATCGTGCCGAGGGTCCCGGTGTAGCCGAAGAAATCCACCGGATCGATGTTCCACCCGAACACCAGCGTGATCGCCAGCGCAACCATAATATACGTCCACATCGCGACGTGCGGCGTGTTGTGGCGCGGATGAATTTTACCAAAGAACACCGGCATCATGCTCTCGCGCCCCGAGCTGAACAGGATGCGCGCCTGCGAGTTGGTCAGCCCGAGCAGGCACGAGAAGATGCTCGTGACACCCGCGAGGTAGGCGACGATCAGCAGCCCGCCCGCCGACGTCTTTAGCGCATCGATGAACGGGATCGTCGACTTGCTGATCGCATCCGCGTCGTTGTGGAACGCGATCTCGGTCGCGTAGGCGAGGTAGATGTAGACGGCGCCGATCGCTAGCGTGCCGATCACTAACGCGCGTGGAATGTTGCGGCGCGGATTTTCCGTCTCCTCGGCCAGCGTCGCCGAGTTCTCCCAGCCGACGAACGCGTACACCGCCAGCGGGAAGCCCAACCCGATGCCGGCCAGACCGCCGGACAGGTTCGACGGCATGAACGGGGCCAGGCTCAGCGAGCCCCGGTTCGCCACCAGCATCACGGTCGCCGCCACCAGCAACAGCGCCAGTTCGAAGTAAAAGAAGATCGCCGCCCACCGGGTCGAAATCTGCACCCCCCGCGCAACCAGGAAGCCGACGACGACGGTGGCGAGCACGCTCAGCGCCTGCCACGGCACCTCGATCGCGAGGTACAGTTTCAGCGTGTCGTGCAGCCAGCCGCCGGCGATGGCGACGATCGCCGACGCCGCGATGGCGTAGCCGACGATGGTGAACAACGATGCCGCCGCACCCGCCGCCGGGCCGAACGCCATGCCGATGAACGTCACGAACGACCCCGTGCTGGGCCGGTATTTGGTGAACTCGGCGAGCGTGTTGCTGAGAAACAGGATCGCGACCATCGCGACGATGATCGTCAGCGGTGCCGCGACTCCGGCCCCGCCCGCGATCAAGCTAAACCCGAAGTAGAAGCTGACCGCCGGGGCGATGTTGGCCAGCGTGGACGCGACGATCTGCGGCAGGCCGAGCGCGTTGCGCGTAAGCCGGCGTGGGTCGGACAAAGCTGCGGACATGGCGTTCTCCGGCGCGATTTGACGGCGAGCGTTACCGTTCCACGACAGTATCGACGGCTTCGTTACCGTGTCGAGAACTCTGGCGGCACCGGCGGTCAGGTGGCGCCGCCCCGCTACCGCCGATGGCTGAAGTCTTTCAGTCGCCGCGCAGGATTTGGCTCAGGAACAGTTTTAGCCGCTCCGTCTTCGGGTTGCCGAACAGCTCGGCCGGCGGCCCCTGCTCGACGATCTCGCCGCGATCCATGAACACCACGCGGTCCGCCACCTGCCGCGCGAACCCCATCTCGTGGGTGACGCACACCATGGTCATGCCGCTTTCCGCCAGGCCGATCATGGTGTCCAGCACCTCCTTGATCATCTCCGGGTCGAGCGCGCTGGTCGGCTCGTCGAACAGCATGATTTTCGGCCGCATGCACAGCGCGCGGGCGATCGCCACACGTTGCTGCTGGCCGCCGGACAGCTGGCCAGGGTACTTTTTAGCCTGCTCGGGGATGCGGACGCGGGTGAGGTACTCCATCGCCAGCGCCTCGGCGTCGCGCTTGGGCATCTTGCGCACCCAGATCGGCGCCAGCGTGCAGTTTTCCAAAATCGTCAGGTGCGGAAACAGGTTGAAGCTTTGGAACACCATGCCGACCTCGCGTCGGACGGTGTCTAGCGCCCGCGTATCGTCGGTCAGCTCCGTGCCGTCGACCGTGATGTGTCCCTTCTGGTGCGTCTCGAGCCGGTTGATGCAGCGGATCATTGTCGACTTGCCGCTGCCGGACGGGCCGCACACGACGACCCGCTCCTTCTGTGCCACCGTCAGGGATATGTCTCGCAGGACGTGCATCGCACCGAACCACTTGTCGACGTGGTCCAGGACGATGGCCGGGACGTTGGGGATGGCGGCTGCGACGGCCTGGCTCATGGGCGGGAAATCCCTAGCGGGTGCGGTTGACGGACAGGTTGCGTTCCAGCGCGCGGCTGTAGCGCGACATGGCGAAGCAGAAGACGAAGAAGATCGCCGCGATGAAAATGTAGACCTCCGGCGAAAACCCGCTCCAGACCGGGTCCGCGAAGGCTGCCCGCCCGGCGCCGAGCAAGTCGACCAGGCCAATCACCACGACCAGGCTGGTGTCCTTGAAAAAGCCGATGAACGTGTTGACCAGCAGCGGGATGACGATCCGCAGCGCCTGCGGCAGCTCGATCTGCGCCGTGCGCTGCCAATACGACAGGCCAAGCGCGTCGGCGGCCTCGACCTGGCCGCGCGGCAACGCCTGCAACCCGCCGCGCACGACCTCGGCCAGGTAGGCGGCGGCGAACAGGATCACCGCGACCTGGGCGCGCAGCAGCGAGTCGACGTTGACGCCGTTTGGCAGGAACAGCGGGAACATTTCGTTGCTCATATACAGCAGCGAGATCAGCGGCACGCCCCGGATCAGCTCGACGTAGACGATGCACAGCACCCGCACTCCCGGCAAGGACCGGGCACGGCGGCCGAGGGCCACGAACACCGCCAGCGGGAACGCGAACGCGATGCCGAACGTGAACAGGATCAGCGTGATCGGCAGCCCGCCCCACTGGTTTTGCGGCACGAACGGGAGGCCCAAAACGCCGCCCCACATCAGCACGCCGATCGCCAGCAGCGTCGCTGCCCAGATCCCGGCCAGGCGCGGCCGCCAGAACATCCGCATCGCCGAGACTACGTAGAGTGCGACGAACAGGCACACACAGATCAGCGGCCGCCACTGCTGCTCGTACGGATAGACCCCGAACAGGATCAGCCGATATTTGTCGGCGATCACCGCCCAGCACGCGCCGGCGTGGTCGAGCACCTTGCAGGCGGTGGAGTCCGGCGCGCCGGTGGCGGTGTAGGGCACGGTCCAGACCGCGCGCACGACGCCCCACTCGATGGTCGACCAGGCGATCCGGAACAGCAGGTAGGCCAGCACCAGGGTGATCGCGGTCGACAGCCAGCCGCCGAACAGGGTGGCGCGGAGCCGGATCAGCTGCCCGCCCGATCGCGGCCTCGCGATGGTGCCCGCCAGCGCCGGCACCGGTTCGGCGGCGGCGCGCAGCATGGTGTCGCTCATCGCTCGACCAGCCGGTTGCGGCGCTCGTACCAAC
>JAABUX010000432.1_pt1 | contig 71485 bp, 73 predicted proteins | sample 5561851 | NCBI WGS metagenome assembly JAABUX01 (sample SAMN10711883, study PRJNA513361) | rock metagenome | isolation source: Antarctica rocks | place: Antarctica: Victoria Land, Richard Nunatak red sandstone | collected 2016-01-03
GGATAAGTATCCAGTTTGCCGATTGTGCGAAAACTTTCAGCAAGTCTTGGAATGCACTTCTGACTGCCGTTTCATGTGTGACTTTGTGAGCGTGGTAGTTGTCAAGTTCTTTATAGTAGCTGTCGATAGCCCTTTTGTGTGCTGTGGTAAGTTGCATAGTACCTTTGCCCATCCCTTGCTATGTTAAATGCTTCTGTGGATTCTTAGTTTATCGCATGAAGAGGTTTATGGCAAGCCATTAGAGTACAAAAAAGCCATCATAGCTATTCTGCTACAAGGGCTTTAGTTCGTACAATCGAAATTATCTGTCTTAAACAGCGGATAGTTTAGTAGAGCATAGACTATGGGATTTTTACTTCCACCTGTGGTGTGTTCTTCTCTTTTATTATTTTCGCCACATCATCTACACCATAGGTGTGAAAGAGAAATTGAATGAGGCGCATTCTTGCTGTTGGATGCCACAACGTTTTACTGAACAGTTTATGTACTACATCTCCAAGTTCGGTAGAAATGAGAGCGAACTTAGAAGCTTCATCTCTGTCCCAAGCCTTCAATATCCAACTTTGCTTGATTTCCTCCACAGTTAGTTTTAGCTTGATGAGTGTGATAACATCTACTGAAAGCGTAAGGTATTCGACATTTAGTGATAGTATTTTGATGCTTTCTACTGCGCTGCTTGGTACAGCAAACTCTTCATCTAGTCCTCGAATGACACCTGAAAAGAAGTCGGCATCATCAGATCGTGATGGATTGCCTTTTCGATCAGTGCCGGGAGCGTTCATTGTCTCCTCGAACGATGCAGACCAGTGGTTCGGATAAAAGGCAACGGAAGAAGATCGCCTCATGAGAAGAATATGTTGGTCCTCCGTCACGACAATACACTGAATGCTTACTGGTGCTGGAATAAGGGACGTGCCTCTATCTGTTGAGCTATAGGTAAGTGCTGTGTTCCCATACTTTTCTCGAATAGAGATTTTAGAACCGTCTAAGGCTGTCAGTAACGGCTCGTCAAAAAATGGGTTCAAACTATAGTATTCGTGAAAGCCTATAGGGGCTAATGTCACTTCCAAGCGGTCAATGTCGCTGAAAGATGGCGTATACGATGAAAGTCGATAGTGAGAAGAGTTAAAGTAGTCCTTCTCAATGACTGAGATTTTCTCCTGCTGTAACTCCTTGAGATCGTCTGGAATTGGTAGATGAGTACCTAAAACTGTCGTCTTAATTTCGCTTCCATCCCATCCCCTAAAGTCTCTACTATTAGTGAGAATAATACAATCATCCACTGCAAAGCGTTCAATATCTGCTTGTTGCATAAGCCAACGTGCATTAGGAGATGCGAGAGAATATAAGCTATAGGAGATGAGGTCTGACTGAAAGCCTTCACCGTATTGATGTCCTACTACAAGCTTTCCTTCTGGAGCTTCTGAGTAGTGAACCTGAACTGCTTGTACTACGTCAAGCTCTGCTGACTCTTGCCTATTATATATTTTATCGAGTCTTCTTGCGATTTCTTGGAGGGCATTCGCATATTCTTGAATTTTCAATTTCAAGTTTGGAGGGGAGTTGCTAATACCTTGCTCGACTTCTTTTGTTTCTAGCTGTTTAAGAAGCTGCTCGTATATACGCTCTAAGCGTTCAAGGTTTGTACCTTCATCAGGGGAACCCGCAGTAACATGTGGAGTGAAGCCTAACTCAATTTCCTCTGCTTCTGTGAGCAGTAAACGATCAATACCTGCTAATTCAAGGTATCGTTCGGTTTCTTTTTTGGATGTGCAAAGTATCTCTGCAAGGATGATAACAAGTTTGCGTATAGACCCTTTGAATGGTTGAGGAACATCATTATTTTCTAGTCGTGACAACGTGCTTCTACTGCTGTCAACGAGATGTGCTAAATCCTCTAAAGACAGTCCAGCACTGCTACGGAGGTTAGCAAGGAATACTCCAAAATCTCTCATTCTCACTTCTCCCAATCTATTGCGAGGACGTTTTTTACCTTGCTTCGATTTGTCCCATTCTTTCTCAAAATGTATATAGGGTTCCCATTTTTCTCAACCATAATTAGAGTAGACCAATTAATACATTGTAGCACATACAAGGGTTGTGTGCTGTAGAGATAGGTTCGGATAAATTGAGGATAATAAAGAGGAGTGAACTGTCATGTTAGAAAATCAAGGATATGGTATTTCGTTTAGTGCTTACGAACAGTACATGCGCCAAGTTAAGCAGACGCCTCAATTAACGAATGAAGAAGAGACAAACTTGCTTCTCGCTATCCAAAGTGGTGTTGAGGTATGCCAAGCACGTGATCGACTTGTTGAGGGCTATCAGCCGTTACTCATTGGACTCGCAAAGCGATTTGTGCGGCGTTGCAAGGAAATGGAACTTCTTGATCTTGTGCAAGAGGGCAACCTGGGGCTACTCCAAGCTATCGAGAAATACGATGTGAGCAAGGGCGAGTCCTCCTTCAAGACGTTTGCCTTCGCGTGGGTTCGTGGGACCATGCTAACAGCATTTTGGCGATATGAAGGTGCTATACGACTGCCGCTTAACAAAGTGCAAGCTATCCGACAGATGGGTGTTGTGAATACGCGCTTGTTATCACTGCTTGGTCGGGAACCAACCATTATAGAGACAGCACAAGAAATGCAAGTCAATGAGCGAGACGTGCGAGAACTCATTGTATTACAAGAACAACAAGTTGTAAGCCTTTATGCTTTCCCTACAGAAGATGACGACTTGTCTCTTGAAGATGTTGTTGCTGACCCTACTGCTTCCCTCTTTATGGATGACTCTTCTATTCCAACTCCACTAGAAACTGCTCTTGCTTCCCTTCCTAACCGTGAGCGCATTGTAGTGAATCTACGCTACGGTTTTGACGATGGGCAAGCTCGTACACAACGGGAAGTTGCCCATTTGCTTGGTGTCACCTTATCTACAGTGGAAGCGGTAGACCGTCGAGCGCAGAGACGCTTGCGACAAGCTCTTTGTGCATAACGTCTAGCGTTTTGTTTTGCCTACTACGAAAGGATTAAGCATGGAAGATGAGTTATTAACAGTTCAGGAAGTCGCTGACATTTTTCGGGTTGACAATACCACTGTTCGTCGTTGGATTAACAATGGTGCTTTAGAAGCTATTATTCTGCCTCACATGAACGAGCGTCTAGGATACCGTATTCGTCGTTCGGTTATCGACGCAATTTTGCAAAGTAGTGCATCTTCTAGTGATACGGCAAGCTATTAGAGAAAGGAATGTTTATGAGCAGATATCAACGTCGTCATGCAAGGAATGAGAACTTGTACTCACCTTCGTTTCACTTAAATCGTACAGTACAATGCAGTGATTGCGGTGCCGAATTGCACAAAAATCATTACTTTGTATTCTATGGCAATCGCTGCCAACCCTGCTGGCAAGCGTTCCTATCGAGTCAAGAGAACACGGCAAGCCATTAGAGGGGGTTGGTCTGGTGGCGCGAAAATCGACTCGTTTTCCTGCTCCTCATTTCCTCGTTTCTCGTGCCTCAAATGGGTGGTTTGTGTGCATGTGTGGCTGTGCGGCGGTGTGTCTGCACTGTGTTCCGACTGCTTCTTCTGATGTTCCTCTCTGTTTGTGTGATGCCGAAGAGTGGTGTCTCTACGTAGGTTCGTATGTGCTTGCAAGTGACAACACGCATACGACAAGCCATGAAAGAAAGTGAAGGTGTGCTATGGGTTGTAGACAACGTTTGTCGAGTTTTCTTTTATCCGCTGTTCTTCTGGTGTTGTTGTACCTCTGGTGGTTCAGCACCCATGTTGGTCCCGTTCATTTTCATCTGTTTTAGGAGGGTTCTGCGATGTTTCGACCACGAAAAGACGATTTGTGGATTTTGCTGGTTCTTCTGGTGATGGTTGGGTATGTGCTGGTGTTGTATGGTCCACAACTGACCATTCGCTAGAGTTCCTAGCCCTCTCCAGCAAGAGAAGGCTAGGGAATGAGAATGCTGTGTATGTGTAAGCACATGGTAGCCCTCAGTGCAGATGGTCTCTCCTGGGGGCTTTGCTCTGTCAAGAGAGGTGGTGTGTGTCGGATGATTTTGAAGGAAGGAAACTTGTTCATCATCGGTGTGGTTCTCCGTTTCTGACGCAGGTTATTGGTCGCTTTTCCTGGACTCCTGCCATTGTGGTCGAGTATCGGGATGGTCGTCCTGGGATTGAGTCCATTCCCTTGTATCACTGTCCACGCTGTCAGGGCGAATTGAAACTCTGGTGGGATGGTCCTGATGTGCAAGGCGATGGTGTGGATGAGGAGTTGCCAGGGAATGAAACATCGCTGGCTCTATCCTGACAATTGGGACGAACTCGCATGGGCATGTAAGGAACGAGCGGGGTGGTGTTGTGAGCAATGTGGCATTGCACAAGGGGCACAGGTTGTTTCTGAGCGAACGGGTGTCCAGTACACCGTGTACCTTGCGGCGGCCCATCTCGATCATGACCCCTGGAATGCTTCTCCTCGTTTGGCTGCGTTGTGTCCATCCTGTCATGGTCGCTATGATTATTCCTGGCGAGAACGGCAACGGTGGCTTGCATTAGAAGATGTGCGTCATCGGCTGTGGGTTCAGGCTCATTCTCCTGCGGTGTTTGAGGTGTGATGATGAAAGGAGGGACGTATGGTGGTGTGGGTAGTCGTTGTTGTGCTCGGGCTCGCGGCGGTGGTGTGCGGATTGTTGTCGGTGTATTCCTGCTTCGGGCGTACTGTGGCGGTGGTACTGGTTGGGATGGTGTTCACCCTCCTCGCGCTTCTGTTTGGTTCTGTGCTTCATGTGTAGTGTTGTGATACCTCTGAGAAGAAGGGAAGAAGGGTTATCGACCAGAGACCATATCATGGGTGGCCCAATGTGTTTACGTGGCAGATGTACACCTGTCTCTCTAGCTATAGTGAGACCTATGATGTTGCACGAACAGTGGTGTCTTCTGCCGTTTCGCCATTTGAAGCTGAGGATGCGTTGCGCGAGTGGGTGCGAGAGACTATTGATGCATGGTTTGACCAGTGTCCAGAAGACACCTTCAAGGTTTTGATAACGGGTCTCGTCCAGAACGCACTCGGTCAAGTGGATTGGTCGCATCTTGCACACGCATTTGATGAGTCGTCACAGTGAAAGGGGGGTCTATGGCAACGGTTTTTGATGTTGATGGGACACGTCGGGTCGTGCATCCGGCAACGTTACCATCGTTTACTCTGGAAGAGATGCAAGCTCTTGTCGGTGGGGACATTGAGATGGTGCCGATGGCTGGTGACAAGATGCTCATTATCAATGAAGAGGGCAAGCTGCAAGGGCTGCCGTACAACCTTGATGCAACATGGCAGGTTGCTGATCGGTTGTTGTCGGGGGACTACATTGCAGGTCCGGCGGTGCTGGTGTCTGAGCAAGAACTCGGCGAATAGCAAGCAAGTCATGATGAATGTCTATTGGAATGACCTCACGTATGAGGTCTTTTGTGATGCTCTGAGGAGGGCAACATGTTACTACGTGCAATGGTCTTAGGCACTGATGTTGGTGAGTTCAAAGAGTTTGATCGTTTGACAGGTGTCGAGCAAGCAGGGTATTCCGTCAATCTCTCGGTGTTCGATCTGCACACCACGGAAAAGTATAACGTACAGGTCGTGGATGGTTTTGATCGCCTGGATACGCTCAAGTTGATGCGCCGTGAAAAGCGTTCGCTCGATGAGTTACGCGATGAAGCCACTGCGCTCAAGGCTGAACTCCCGGCGGCGATGAGCATTCTCGAATTAGAGGTGCTGCGTATCAAGGGCAAAACGGCCAGTTACCTCACGCTGGTCTGTCGCTTTGCACAAATTGGTATTCCTGAGTCTACGATTGCGGCAACGGCTGCGGCGTAGTTCTTTTCTCGCGAGTGTGGAATGAACATGAGGGTCTCGACTATCGAGGCCCTTTTTGGTGTTTGGAGGTGATGATTGAGCATGTTTCGTGGAATGGTTCAGGGGCGAGGGAATTGGATACGCGACTCAGAGCATATCGTGTTGCGGTTGGTCTCGTTGGCGTTCTCCATCGGGTCGGCGTATGCGGTGCGCTGGTTCTTTGAACCGTTGGATGCTGGCGACCCTATCCACTACTATCTGTGGTGGGTCGTGGCGGCTGGCTTTGGGCTGCTCGGTTTCTACCTGAGTCGGAGTTTGATGCATCGCATGATGGGGAAAGAACCGATTTGGGCGTATGCTCCGATCTTTCTGCTCGTCGAGTTCTTCGAGATTTTGTGTAACTATGCCAAAGCGGTGTCCGCCGTTGCAGGTGGCAATGTCTCCTGGGTCATTCATGCACCTGTGGGTCAACAAGGCGCAATGATCTTTCTGACGTATGTCGGGTGGTCTATTCTGCCGTTGGTGTCTCCTGCGATGGCAGTGGCCGATATGGATATGACTCGTCGGCGGAACGGTGAGGTCGCAACAGGTACCAAACAACGACCTCAAATTGCAGCGCAGCAAGGTCCACGCGCCTCACAACTGACCCTTCCACCGCAAGGGCAAGGCCAGCAACAACCACGATGGGGTGGTCAACCACAGCAAGGGGCAACGAAGCAAGCTGCGAATAATGGGGCGTCGGTAGCGAGTTCTCAGCAAGCGGCTCCACAACAACAACGTCCGGTTCAACCACCGCAAGGGCAACGTCCAGTTCAGCAGCAAGGGGGTGTGTCGAATAATAACCTTTTGCCTGGAATAGCGCGTCCGACTCCGGTCTCTTCGTAGACGCGCAAGGGGTGGTGCATGTGGATGTGCCTCATGGCAAGCGATTAGCGCGGTCTGATGCGGTTCTGGTGCGACAAGCGATTGCTGAAGGGTGTGAGGTGGTGTTTGCTGATCGGCACCAGTGGCGGCATTTTATGCGGTCGCCGTAAGGTGTGTGTTCACGCAAGGGTGTTTGACTCGTTGAGCATCCCTTGCATTCCTGTGTTCGGTTGGTTGTTTTCAGGTCTTGAAAAGGATGGTGTGCATGCAAACGAGCGATACACAACAGATGAATTATGAGCAAATTAAGCAACTCGCGAGAGAAGAGGGACGCAAGGTGACGGACCTGATTGTGCTGGCTCCACAAAATGACCCCTTTTATACGGGGACACCTGGGGACTGGTCACTAGGGGAATGGTTCGCGGCTCTGTGGCATTCCTTCGGGTATCAAAAAGCCCATGTGCGTCGTGTGCATTATCAGATTATCAGTCAAAAGCCGCCTGTGATGCTGCCCAATGGCAAGCCATACGAGAATACGGAAGAGTGTTGGGGCTTGCTCAACCAAGCATCAAAGGCGGCGCGATACCTGCAATTGGTAGACCCGGCGGCGTTCAATGACCGTCGCAATCCTGAAACGGTGGTGTATGCTGACCACTCCACCTTTTACCCGAATGTTCGTGTGTTGAACAATTTGTATCGTTCGGATACGCACTTTCCGAGTTTCCCTGATTTGCCTTCCTACTCGGTCAATGGCTATGGACCGCAACAAGAATTTCATATTGAGGTCTTCTGTGAGAAGTCGACGATGAACGATGTGTTGTTGCCGATGTGTGAGCGATACGGTGCGAACTTGCAAACGGGTCTCGGCGAATTGAGTATCACGGCCTCCCTTGCAGTGGTGCAGCGACTCGCTGAGGTGGGCAAGCCGACACGCATTTTCTACGTCTCGGACTTCGACCCGGCGGGGCAGTCGATGCCTGTAGCGGTGTCACGCAAGATCGAATACTTTGTGCATACGCTCGGCCTTGATGTGGATGTACGGGTGTTTCCGGTGGTGCTGACGCAAGAGCAAGTACGCTATTATCAGTTGCCTCGTACACCGATTAAGGAGACGGAGCGGCGTCGGCTTGGTTTTGAAGAGCGCCATGGTGAGGGGGCGGTCGAGCTTGATGCACTGGAAGCATTGTATCCTGGTGAATTGCAACGAGTATTGAGTCAGTACATCGAGCAATACTATGATACGACGCTCCCTGATCGGGTGCGGGAAGAAGAGCGCACGTTAGAGCAGGACATGAGTGCGATCTGGCAGCAAGTGATGAGTCAGTTCGATGGGGACATTCAAGCTCTCAAAGATGAGCATGGCGATCTCAAAGCGATGTTTGATGCTCAAATGGCAAGCTATGGGCAACGAGTGCAAGGCTTATGGCAAGCCATGAGAAGCGCACTCGACGCGGCGGTGCCGGATTTGGACGACTATCCCTTGCCACACGCCTCTGTGGGTGAAGAGCTAGCAAGCGGTCTCTATAACAGTGAACGGGACTACCTGGAACAACTCGATGCCTACAAGCTGTTTCAAGGTCGGGATTAACAAGGGGGATGTATGACGACAACGGAAAAAATACACGCGGTGGTCGAGGACCTTGAGCGACGGGGATTGTGGGTAAGTTGGAAGATCGTGCATAACTACCTGATGACGTTTTATCCTGCGCCGTGTCCAACGGTTCAAGAGGTACAAGATTACCTCCATCAGAGGGAACAGGAAGTGATGGATCGAGCGAATGAGGGAGAGCATGAGCAATGAGGTCGTCGTGTCGTCGTTCGCCTCGCTGTTCGTGCATGAGTGGGGGCACTATGCCATACAGCAACCGAGTGGTGCCTATTGGCGAGTTGCTGAACCGCTCACTGTGTCGCTGCTCTCGGCACATCTCGCTGGGCAGGTAACGCTCGGCACGTACCTGCTTGATGCACACAGTACCTGTTCCTTTGCGGTGTTTGATAGTGATGTGGGAATAGATTGTCTTGTGGTGCTAGCGGGGGAACTGGCACAACACGGCATTCCAACACTGGTAGAAGCGAGTCGGCGCGGTGGGCATGTATGGGTGCATTTGAGTGAACCAACTTTGGCGAGTCGTGTGCGCTCCTGGCTCTTGCCGTATGCACACTCGTATGGAATAGAGTTGTATCCCAAACAGGGTATGCGTGATGCGAACGGGTCGGGGTCGCTGCTTCGGGTGCCATTAGGGATACATCGGCGTTCGAGGGGGTGGTATCCGTTTCTCGGCTGGTCGCCGGATGGTGCGCTGGTTCCTGTTGCTGACACGGTAATGGCTTGCTGTGAGTGGGCAAGTGAGCATGTCGAGCGGGTTCAGGTGCCGCAAATTGCTCAGAAGACTGGTATCGAGCGTCCTGCTCCTCTGCCTATTGAGACTCGTTCAGGCGATCATAAGGGGCGTGGGTCTATTCGAGCATGGTGCCGTTCTCAAGACGTGATGGCGGTCATCGGGCAATATGTCGTGCTCAATCGTCAAGAGGTCGGCTCCTGCCCATTCAAAGAGCATCATCATCGCGGAGATGTACGTCCCAGCTTCCAAGTGTTTCCAGAGAGTGACCAGTGTTGGTACTGCTATACCTGGGCGCGTGGTGGTGATCTCTTCGATTTTCTGTGTTTGTATTATGGTCTGACACCACAAGAGGGATATCAACGTTTGCAACAAGAGACACTCTTGCTATGAAGAGCACCACCATTCTAGGCAAACTTTTGCTTTGTTATAGGATGTGTCACTGCTGATAGTTTTCTGGCTCAGCGATAGCTAAGTATTGCTCTTGGGTAATCAGAGAAACGAGAAGAGGATGATCCATTCTTAGAAAGATGTGTGCTGGTTGGTTTGTTGATTGCGCTGGCTCAACAAGTCTGAAATAGGCGACCTGTTCCATCATAACGGGTCCATAAAACGCTATTGTGGGAATACCAATATGACTTAAGTCCTCAAACCCGTATGTTGAGTTCCCTGAATGAGGTTCATCTATCAACTGTTTCAGCGGAGCGAGTTTCCAAAGGAGTGTACTTTCTCCTGGAGGGGTGATGTGCAGTTCGATAATCTGATGGGATATATTGATGAGTTGAGCATGGATAACACCGATATTCACGTTGCCAAGAACTCCAAGTGGCTGTACCCTCGTCTCTAACTGTAGAGGTACTGCTGAACTTCCTTCAAGTTTCGACGTAGTAGTGATGCTTGGAAAGCCTGGATGCGAAAACGTGTAGGCGTAAAAAAAATGAAATTCCTGAGATGTGATCGTGACATTTTTCAGGGAAAATTCATCTTGAGAATGCTGAATAAACACTTGATTCCGTTGGAAACTCCAAACCTGTGGTGCTGGACATGCACACACTCTTGAAGATCGGAAGCTATTGATGGAGTAAAGGACATACGCAAGAAGCCCTGCGAGAAAAAGAAGTGCAGAAAGAGTAATCCATCTTGTTTTCAAGATACACCTCTCGAACCTATGTGGTACATCACTCTACCTACTCATCATAGTCTTTATGCAAAGTGAAATCAAGGGTTTGGATGGGTGGCCCGTAGGGGAAGGGAACATATCCGGCCTTCTTCCGATACCACAAACGCTTCTTCCTTGCCGTATTGTGTCCATTTTCTGGTGGCTGGGTGGGTTAGTACGCGCGGCGGGGTCCCCTTTGGGGTGCCGACGACGTACTAACCCGGTGCCCTTCCCTTGACACTTATAAGCGTAACTCAGTCAAGTACACTCTCTGGTAGTTATTATTCGCTCATCTATGCAGTGAAGGGGTGGATATGGAAATTATGTATAGGCGCGAGTCTGAGGATAGGCGTTTTGCTGCTTGGTACTGTGAAAGTTGGTACTATGGACATCATTATCGTTTCTACTCGTATTCTCCCTGGCATACTTGTGGTCTTGGTACTAGGTATGATTGTGAGGATGATGCAAGACGTGCTGTAGATCAGTATGTGAATGTAGTAATTCCTGAAATGGTAGGGGAAAAAGGAGTTGTACTATGAACACGATGTTTAGTGATGAGTCTTTTCGAGAGATAGCGGAGCTGATGGTGAAGGGCTTTATCGGCTGGATGTCTTTGCAACCAGAAGCGGAAAAGATGTTGGCTGCTTTTGATTGTCTGATGAAGGCTCTCTATCAGGAACAACCTACGCCTCTTTCACACCGAGCTTTTCAAGAGTCATATGATGCGGCGTGTTGGCTTTCTGGTATTGCGTGTAGCAATGGGTTTGAAGAAATGGGTGATGTGTTTGACATGGCGGCGAACCAACTATCACGCATGGTTTCCTCATTCGGATAGAGTGCGTAGTTTTGTGTAAGGAGGTCGGATGAGTGAGCGGTTTCCGTTACCTGATATTGAGCTACAAGCTGATCTGATTGAGCGGAAAGGGATAGATAACTTGTTGCGGTGTCCGAATGCGTGGGCATTGCGACATCGGTTTATCAATCAGGAAACGGGGGAATGGAGACGGGCGCGGTGTAATCGTTGGGATTGTTTGTACTGCGGTCCTCGCAAAGTGGATATGTGGCGGCAACTGGTCAAGGCGGCTGAACCAACGTTGTTTCTGACGTTGACCAGATCAGGCAAAACAGTGGCACAAGCGGCGCGTGCCTTAACGGTGTTCATGCGCTACTTGCGTCGTGGCTCGAAGGGCAAGGGACCACACAAAGTGGGGGCGCGTCCTGCATATCCCGTTGAATACTTTGCGGTTCTGGAACGGCATAAGGACTTTGAGCAAAACGGATTTCACTGGCATTTGCTGATGCATGGCGTCGATCACATTCCTTACAAGGAAATTATTCAACCTGGGTGGAGATCTGCGACACATGGCGATGCTGAAATAGGACATATCGAGTCGATACGAAGGCCGCAAGCTATTGGGTACGTCACGAAGTATCTCACTAAAGCGGTCACGCTCGGCGAAAAAGGCGTGCGAGAACAGGAACAAGAGATGTTGGTCTTGGGACTGGACGCACAAGGGAAAAGAGCATTGCAGCGAGAAACACAGACCGTTGAGGTGGTGAGTCTTGCTCGGCGTATTCGGTACTCGCGCAACTTCTTTCCTGAACGTGTTGCTGATTTGCGCTTTCGCTTGTTTTCGGACCTGGAACAAGAGGCACTGGAACAAATCGAGGCGAATGGCTTGCCAAGAGAGGATGAGACACCCGATGATGACGGTGGCAAGCGTCGGGAACGGTCTTCGTGGACCTTGTTTGAGGAAGAAGATTTCACCTCTGATCTAAAAGAGTATTCTCGTCGCAAGCATTTGGCTCTGGTCGATGCGATTGTTGACTTGCGTACAGGTGAGCGCACTCTTTCACGGCGCGTCATTAACGTCTGGTCGTTCCAGCGAAGTGAACTGCGTCGGGCAAATAGGGAAGACAGCAATGTTGAAGAGTTCGAGTAAAAAGTAAATTTCATATAGTTTTGCGATATGGAAAGATGAGGGCTAGGGAACTATGACTGAGCAAACACAATTATCTGTACAAACGTTGCTTTGGACTGTTGAACAAGCTATGAAGGAACTTCAAGTAGGTCGCTCCAAATTTTACAGGCTTGTCAATCATGAGGGACTTCCTTTGATACGTTCGGGTCGGTGGGTGCGCGTATCTCCTGATGCCCTTAGACGATGGATAGAAGAGCGACTACCGAAAAGCGCATAAGCGATAGTGAGTATAGCCCTGGTGGAAGAGCATTCCATTAGGGCTTTTCTTTTTGGGAAAAGTGAGGATGTCATGCCAAAACGGGGTAACGGCGAGGGTTCAATTTACCAACGTAAAGAAGATGGTAAGTGGGTAGGAAGCGTGACTCTTGATAATGGTCAACGCAAAGTCTTTTATGGCAAGACTCGAAAAGAGGTAAAGGAAAAGTTGACTAGAGTCTTACATGAGCAACAACAAGGGACATTGGTTACTGCTGGTCCACAAACGGTAGAACAATTCTTAACCGATTGGTTAGAGAATACACACAAGCGGCATGTGCGCCCTCGAACGTATGAGCGTTATAGAGAAGCTGTATACCTGCACATCATTCCTTCGCTCGGTAAGCATCAACTACAAAAGTTGACTGTCCAGCATGTACAGCGATTTTATACAAAGAAAGAAGATGAAGGTCTAGCTCCTGCGACAATCATCTATTATCACAGTGTTCTTCATAACGCTTTAGATACCGCTGTAAAGCGTGGCCTTGTTGCTCGGAATATCTGTGACTTAGCTTCTCCACCTCATAGAAAGCGTTTTGAGATACAACCGTTATCAGGTGAGCAAGCGCAAAAACTGCTTACTGTTATACAAGGTCATAAATGGGAAGCACTCTTTACCCTTGCAATTGCAACTGGCTTACGACGTGGTGAAATATTAGGGCTTAAATGGCAAGACATTAACTTTACTACAGGAACTTTGCAAGTACGCCGCATTCTTTCACGGGTGCCGACACAAGTAGCAAAACGTGAGCATGCCTATGTCGAGGCAGAACCAAAGACACAAAAGAGTCGTCGAAACGTAGTGATTGCATCTTTTGCTCTTGAGTTACTTAAACAACATCGTGTACAGCAATTGGAGACGAAATTGAAAGCTGGTACTGCTTGGCAAGAGCATGATTATGTATTCTGTACCTTAGTTGGTACTCATCTCGGTCCTAATCATGTAGTTGAAGAGTTTAAGAAGCTGCTCAAAAAAGCGGAATTACCAGATATCCGTTTTCATGATCTTAGACACAGTGCGGCATCACTTTTGCTTACTGCTGGTGTTCATCCAAAGATAGTGCAGGAGATATTAGGTCATACGCAAATTAGTATGACAATGGATATCTACTCGCATGTACTTCCTGGTATGCAAGAAGATGCTATGAATAAACTGCATGATGCTTTGAAGAGGAAAGATGAGGATGATGAGGACGATGGGCTGGCGGGTGCTGGTGTTCGTAGCAAGCCAAAGAGGTAGTCAGTTTGATGTTTGAGTTTTGCTTGTAAATCTCATGGAAAAGGGCTTGACCTTCCAGCGATGGGAAGGTGTATAGTTCTTGATAGAAGGAGATGTCAAAAAAGATGCAAGCACAAAGATCACTCGAAGTACAGGATAAGAGGAAGCATGAGCCGTTTACTATTAGCCAAATAGCGCGTATGACAGGAGTAAATGTAAAGGCCATTCGCTATTACGAAAGTATTGGTTTGTTGCCGCGTCCAGCACGTTTCGATAACCAGTACCGACGTTACAGCATGGCTGATGTTAATCGCCTGATCTTGCTCCGACGTATTCGGTGTTTAGGTGTTCCTCTTATGCAAGCTAAATCACTCCTAATTGGAGCATCTGATGCTCGGTGTCTCGATGTGCAACAAGAACTCTTGAAATTGGTAGAGACTCGATTAATCGTCATAGATCAAGAGATTTCTGAATTGCATCGGCTTCGGGATGATATGGAAAGCTATCAACGCAAACTTGTTGACTGTCACCCCGACGAAAGCGAAGCGTTCCAAACGTGCGCTGACATGTCCTGCATTGCTGTCTCGAATGAGAATTTTGAAAGAAAGGAGGAACTTGTATGACTACTTTTAGCGAAGAGGAACAGTGTCCGTGTGGTTGTGGCTGTCCATGTGGTTGTGGCTGTCCATGTGGTTGTGGCTGTCCATGTGGTTGTGGGTGTTGTTAGTAAAGACTTGCATATTGGGTTCTCTTGCCCAGTTGCTACACGGTTGCTACATTTTACCGAGAAACCTGAAATAACAAAACGTCTCAAGCCGCTTCTACATTGACTTGAGACGTTTTCTAACACTTGATGGGTAGCGCATACGGGATTCGAACCCGTGATCTCCGCCTTGAGAGGGCGGCGTCCAAGACCGCTAGACGAATGCGCCATGTTGCTTTAGCTCTTCAATGTGATGAGGAGTCTCTTCACGCAACGTATAATACTCCTCTATGCCATATTTGTCAAGCGATCTGTAGAGACCGATTGATGCTATTTCAGCAAATAATGAGGGAATCGCAAAAACCAACGGCGACCACAAGGGTCAATGCCACTTAAATAAGCAGAATTTGCTTCGCAAAGCACAGCAACACGATGAAGATGTGAGCGTCTATGTATCAGCTTTTCAGGTGATACAGTTCTGCTTTTCCGTACTTTTTATACGACCGTTCTTCTTATTTAAGTGGCATTGACCACAAGGGTCGCACCCTACTATACGACGTGTAGGGTGCGACCCTTGTGGTCGCCCGTTCTTAGGTTTAATTTTTAAAGAGCCTTATCGCGTTCCTATAAACCTATTTTCGCAAATCTACTCGCTCTAGCTTGCCGCGCAAGCTGAAGTTGAATGCTAGACGTGTCCATGTGTCGGGTAGATGTGGCGTTGTCGTATAGCCATCATCGGTCACGTTGAGACCCGCGAACCCGAAGATGGCCGCTTGCCAGACCGCACCGGAACAGGCCGTGTGAATGCCTTCCGGCGTGTTGCCGCGCAGGTTCTCGATATCTACGAGGTTGCCCAGTTGGAACAACTCTTTGGCTTCATTAGCTTTGTTGAGCTGACATGCCAGAATGACATGAAATGCTGGCGTGAGCGAGGAACCATAGTCATGATCGGTGATTGGATAGTAGTAATCCCAGTTGGCCTGCTTGGTTTTGAGATCAAAATCCTGGCTCAGCACCGTCAACAGCATTAGTACGTCGGCTTGTTTGACGATACGATACTTTTGCAATGGATACAGACCAATGATGCCCTGGTAAGAGTCGGTGCGCCCCTTGTATTTCTCTTGATCGAGTGTTTCAAGATTGAAGAAACCATCGAACTGCTCGAACACGCCCGTTTCCTTGTTTTGAGGAATGCGAATGTGTTCGATCACATCTTGCCAGTGCTCGTAGTGTGTGCTGTTCAAACTCAGCTGCTTCTCCAATGCCTGTGCCTTATCGGGAGCAATGGTGCGGAGCCACTTGAGTACATCAAGTGCAGTCTGCAGGTTCCAGCGAGCCATATAATTCGTGAAGGCGTTGTTATTGACGTGTTCGTGCCACTCGTCGGGACCAATGACATTATTGATTTCATAATCATTACGTTCGGGGTTTTTCTCGACGCGACTGCCCCAGAAGAGCGCCGTACTCAAGAGAACCTCAGCCCCGTAGTCTCGCATGAACTCGTTGTCACCGGAAACGCTCCAATACTGCCATGCAGCATGAGCAACACTTGCACTAATATGTATTTCCAATGGACCATTCAGTACCGGGATGACCTCGCCATTTTCTGGGTGAATGATAGAAGGTGGCGTTGATTCTTCGCCGCTAAGCGTACTCTCCCATGCATACTGCGCCCCCTCGTAACCGTTGCTGGCAGCCTTCTTTCGTGCCGCTGGTAGTGTGCGGTAGCGATACATCACGAGATTGCGTGCGAGATTGGGCATCGCGTAAATGAAGAAGGGCAACATGAAGATTTCGGTGTCGTGGAAGATGTGACCACGATAACCAAAGCCTGTCATACCTTTTGCCGCGATACTATAGCGGTCATCATGCGAAGAGGCATTGATACGGAGTTGATACAGGTTGTAACGCACCCCTACCTGCGCCGACTCTTCGCCCTCGATAATCACGTCGGCCTCGTTCCAGAACTGTTGCCATGCCGCTTGCTGTGCGGCAAACAAGGTATTGTACACCATCGGTGAGTTCGCTTGTAGCTCTTGCTGATGGGCACGTGCTGTTGACAACGGCTCAACCCCATCGCGTGAGGTGTACATCGTTACCAGCTTCTCTGTCGTCACGGTTGCTCCCTGTGCAAGCGTGCCAGTGAGTTTGACAGCAGGCGCAACATCGGAATTATATACTTCTGTCTGAAAGCCCTTTGCGTCCGTTACAAAGCTGAAGACTTGCGCGAGATGTACCTGGGTCGCAAGCGTTTGACTCTTGAGCCAAACGGTATTTCCCTGATGGCCCTGATCTTCGGTTTCCCAGTGCATCAGGTTGTAGTTGCCAACGGCGGTATTGAGGCTTGCAAACAGGTCAACTTGCAGCGGTTGTTTCGCTTGTTCTACTGTAACGCTATAGCGAATAATGCCGACGTGCTCGTCCGCTAAGCTGGCAATGCGCTCACTTTCGATAAGTAGGCGATTACCGGATTCATCTTCCCAACGTACTGTACGTTTTAGCACGCCGTTCTGTATGTCGAGAGTGCGTTGATACTCAAGAATCTTGCCTTTATCCAGACGGACGCGCTCATTGTTGATGAACAGGCGAATGGGTGTCCAGTCAGGTGCGTTCGCCAGTTCTTCCTTTGCTATCGGAACTTTATCGAAAACACCGTATAGCAATGTTGCTGGATTTGCGCCCGGATAGCCCTCTTCAAACGTCCCCCGTGTGCAGAAATAGCCATTGCCTACGCTGTACACGGTCTCCTGGCTATGCAATTTCTTGGGTGTAGGGTCAAAGGTATTCTCGCTTATGTGCCAAAGGTTCACAGAAGCATCCTTCCTAAAATCACAGGTAGTAGCTTTTATACAATGCTATACCGTGTGCTTTTATGTGTTAATCTATCAAATCTTGTAGTTTTTTGTTTTCCATATTCGGAATAACTTTGTCGGCCTTGTGAAAACGTTCTTTTGGACCAATGCCCAATGCCTCCATGCCAGCAGCTTTGATGGCCTCGATGCCAGCATCCGCGTCTTCAACACCCAGGCAATCAAGCACCGATGTATTAACGAGACCTGCGGCGAAGACAAACACATCCGGTTTTGGCTTGCCATTGACAACGCTATTGCCATCAGCGATGCCATCGAAGTAAGAGGTGATCTCCAACTTCTCTAGCACTATCGCAGTATTCTTACTAGCGGAGGCGATAGCGGTTTTGATGCCTTCCTGTCGTAGTTCTTTGAGTAGTTCAACGCCACCCGCAACAACTTCTTTCGGCGACATATTCCTGATGAGTTCTGAGTAATAGCGGTTCTTGCGGTCCATCATCTCCTGCATCTGCTCTTCTGACACCTTGCGACCCTTGAGCAGGTACATGAGCGAGTCGCGTCTGCCGACACCACGCAAATGGGCATCATTCTCCTCATGGGTGAATGGGATACCCTCGTCGTCGGCTAGATGTTTCCATGCCTGATAGTGATACTCGGATGTATCGGTGAGTACACCATCCAGGTCAAAAATGATCGCCTTTGGTCTTTTCATGAAATAACGCTCCATTTCTGAAGAACTATGCTATGTTTTAATAGTAGGAAGACACTAAGATATGCTTACCTCTACTAGATTAACGTATAAACAGCAGAAGAGGTGACATGGAAAATTTTATGGTTGTGTTGGCGCGATTGCTTCGCGTTTCACGGCAGGTCCGGCAAGAAACGACGCTGTGATAGCTACCGCACTAAACAAGAGAATCACACTAAAAGCATAGGTAAAACTTTTGGTGTGATCGAGTATGTAGCCAATGACAGGTGGACCGATGATCGCCGTTGGACTGGATATCATACTCACAAAACCTTGCGCGACTCCTCTCTTGACGCTGCGTAAATTTGCCGCTGAGTTGAAGACAGATGTGTAGGGAATGGTTGCTCCAACTGCAATCAATGAAATGCCGAGGACCGCAAGTATAGGAATGCTCAATGGAATCATCAATACAGCAACGCCTATTGCTCCCATGATGGTACCCATACGCAACAAGGGAATTGCGCCAACGATGCCGCGTCCAATCAATATACCACCAAGCGGTCGAAAAAACATCCCTGTGAGGAGCGCGAACGAGCCAAGCGCGGCGGCAAGTGGTAGCGATAGATGGTATTGGTCGATGAGATAGATCGTTAGCCATGCCGAAATCGCTGCTCCTAAGCCGAACGTTCCAAGATGCGATAAGCCCAACGTCCATACTGAGGGTGAGCGCACCGCCGCCTTCACATCAATTTTAGCATTCTTGTGCGCCTCTTGCCCATCACTCACAAAAAGCCATATGATGACAGAAGATGCACTGAACAACCCCCAGAAGAGAAAGCAACCACGCCAACCAAAGTACGGTAGCAGAAGTGGTGTTACCAGCAATCCCAACGCCTGCCCTGCCTGTGTCGCACCACCATAAAGACCTTGCCCTAACGATGCATGTTTCCCCAGTCCTGCCGCAATGCCAGCACCCGCGACGAAAGCACCACCAGAGCCAAAACCGACGAGCAGACGACAGAAGAGGACCCATAGGAGCGCGGGAAAGAGTGGTAAGAGGACACCTCCGACAACGATTAAGCCGCTGAACCAGAGCAGGACAGGTTTTGTACCGAAGCGATCTGCTAACACGCCCGCCGGAATATACGTGAGTGCCAGGCCAAGAAAGAGCAACGTCGATAACAATCCCGCTTGTCCACTATTGATGTGTAGCTCCGCACGAATGGTTGTGATCAGTGGGCTATAATTGGTGTAGTGAACTGATACCACGATAGACGTAAGACACGCTGCGAAGATACGTAAGGGAACGCTACCAGGTTGTTTGTTGCTAAGATTCTCTTGTGATATCCCCAAAGATGAGGGACGTGCCATAAATGTTGTCGCGCTTTCTTGTCCAAATTTTTGTGTGTAATACCCCCCATTGTAGCACGTCGAAATGGTAGGGACCGATTTATACATCACGGTCTAGGTGTAGGGGCCCCTACACCTAGACCGTGATGTATAAATCGGTCCCTACAAATGATTTAAGGGATCAACTGTTTGTCCAAAGGAGACCGTATGATAGCGCACCCGAATAGGTGAAGACTTTTGGATATCGGCTACGAAACGACTTTCAATGAGTGCTTGTATGCGTTGGGCAACGAACTCGGCTCCGCTCTGCTCCGTATTGAGAACGGCTACGATAGTATTCATCCCATGTATGCTGAGTAGGTCATTTCTCCGCATATACTTTCTTAGTGTCGGTAACATTTTTTGTAGTGCTGTATAGAGGCTGCGTTCGTCCTGGATGTCGCGGAATTTGCTCCCCTCGTGTTGCATTTGAAAGACAATAATGCTTTGTGTTTTCGAGATACGCCTGAGTTTGCGTTCAGCATCCTCTAGCAACTTCGTCGATGCTACCGCTTGCCAGACATGGTGCGAACGTTTACGCATGACATCGTACTGTCCCTGCAAGCGTGCCAACCCTTCCAGCCCTATTGTCCCTATCGTCCATGCAAGCTGTTTAGGACTGTTCACTGTGTAGGGCGCACTGACAAAGAGTTCTTGCAAAATAGGCAAGACGCTCATAGTAGGAGCTGCATAATGTTCCTGCTCACGTATTTTGAGATGTCCGGCGTGAATGCGGCGCCGCTGCTTGAGGAAGTCGCGAATGGTCATTGGACCTTTGTTGTAGACCAGTGCCTCCGGTTCGTACACTAGATGCAGTTTTTGCGCCGAGATTGCCGCCTGAATGGAAATCTCATCGACGGCGGTATCGGTAGGAATACTGCTAATCAGGTTGCGAAAGGCTACCACTTCACCGAGCTTAGGACTACGCCGTGCCATGCGATCATGAAGGAGCCAGAGCAGATGCACCGCGTGCCCAACGAAGGTGTCTTGATCGTTGACGGGTACCGGGTGCGCTCCCACCATGCCTACCTGTGTATCGGCAAAATGGAGACAAAGTTGCTCTAGTGTGTCATGCTCCGGTATAATGTCGGCACCGACCATCACCAAAACAGCATTGCGAGCGTATTGCAAAAAGAGATTGATGGCTGATGCCTTACCCTCACGCCGTTCTTGGATGATGAGCTGTATACGTGGTTCACTCTCCATCATAGCCTGTACGACGCCTACAGTATTATCTGTACAGCCACTTGCAACCACAAGAATCTCGTTCAATGCAGTCTTATAACTTGTCTGGTTCAAGATGGCATCGAGAGTACGCCCAATATTTGCCTCTTCGTTATAAGCCATAACCCCCACGCTATACTCAATACACCGTGTTTCCAACAATGATGCCGGAATAGTGATGGGTACCAGTTCCGGTTGTAGAACGGCTTCTCTAGCGTAATCTTCCATGTTGCTGACCAACGATATATACCTCCTTCTCAGTATTACCTTTCTTAATCGGCAGTAATAACTTGTTTCTGCATAGTCTGAAGTGCGAACGTAGAATTATGACAGAAGATGTCAACTAGTAGCTGTTATGCTTGTGCAAGAAAGAGGTTTGAGGGAGCATGACAGGGCTTGCCCCTGTCATGCCTCAGTTGTTTGGTTCTTTGAAAGGAGTACTCTATGCGTATCGGAATCAATCTTGGTCCCAATGCTGATTGGGATGCTATGTTAGCTGCGGCTCAACTGGCTGATGAGCATGGTTTTGATGCTCTCGGTTTCCTGGATCATTATCATACGGATAAACTGGAATGGCCTTATATCTGTGGGTGGTCTGCATATGGTGCACTAGCAATGGTGACATCTCGCATTCACCTGGTGCCTATGGTCATTGATCGCTTGAACTATCTGCCGGGCGTGCTGGCAAAAGAGACGGTGACGCTCTCTATAGCGAGTGGCGGACGTTTCGAGCTTGGCATTGGTGCCGGAGACTTTTTCGAGGAGATGCGAGCATGGGGTATAGACGTTCCTGATGCCTCGGTACGTATTGCAGGACTCAAGGAGACCGTCACGGCCCTGCGTCGTATCTGGCAAGGGAAACAGGTAACTTTCGAGGGGGAGCATCTCCACTTGAAGAATGCCGCCTCGACACCTATTCCACCTCAGCCTATTCGCGTCGTGGTTGGAGCAGGCTCTTCGCGACGTTTGATTCAAAGTGCCGTCGAGTATGCCGACGAGATTAACGTCTATGCCGATGATGACGTGATTCGCTTTGCACAACAAGAAATCAAGGCATCACAGCGTTCTGTGAGCCTATCCGTGTATGTCTGGGACTGGTCGGAAGAAGACATCACCACGAAGTTAGCAAATTGGGAGCAGCTTGGGGTTGAGCGCACGTTTCTCACGTTCTGGCCTCCATTTGATAAAATTCCTGCTGCTATTAAATATATGTCTTGAGATCGCTCTGACCTATACTATTCTCCATCCTCTTCTGCCTCGCCAAACAAGTGCTGTATTTCTTTCAGCGTGATGGCCCACGACTCCGAGGTCGGATCAATCACCACAAAATGGTCTGCCCCCGGCAATTCGATGAGCGTAATGTCGTCGCCAGCATCGTTGGCTATGCGTGCATAGGATTGGCTCACATTAAATGGGACGCGATCATCGCGTGTACCATGAATGAGGACCTGTGGTACATCGAGCGGTAACAATGCCGCTGGCGAAGCGGTTGCATAACGCTCTGGTACATCCTGTGGCTCTCCGCCGAGCAGGGCAACGGCAGCATTGTCACCAAGATTGAGTTGCGCCACGTAATCAAGGTCTATGCATCCTGCGAGACTCACGACACCAGCTAAAGGCAATGGGTCTTGCATCAACAGTTCGCCCGCTGAAATACGATGTCGCGCCGCCAACCATACCGCGAGGTGTCCCCCCGCTGAGTGTCCAACGGGTACGACTTTTTGTATATCCAGTGCATACTGTGGTGCAAGAGTACGCAGGTAATCTGTGGCAAGCGCAACATCGAGCAGAGTGTTCGGCCAACCACCTTCATGATTGCCAATACGCCGATACTCGATATTCCACGCGGTGATACCGTTGTGTGCCAGATCGCGTGCCAAACGGCGCATCAATGAAAGTGAATATGCCGCTCGCCAGAAGCCACCATGAATCAGTACAACGACAGGCGTTGTCGTTGTTGTATCCTGTTTTTCCGCTCTATAGAGTTCACCAAATTGGAATGCTTTGGGACCGTACTGGATGCGTATCCCGTTGTCGCGTCCAATGATACGGCGTAGCCTCTGTCCAAAACGTTCAAAAAAACCCATGCTGCCTCCTGCAGTGCTCGACGCGCTTAAAACGCATCACTACCGGCTATCCATGCCTGTGTAGAGGGAAACAAGATATCGAGTAGTGGATATAGCTCTTTTGGTATGCTCTGCCCTGGTTGCTGTATTGCCCACGCTGCGGGCCGATATCCAAAAAGGAGTTGTGTGAATACCTGTTGACTGACCTTGATATGACGCGCTGCATGAGCACTGCTCGTCATAGGGTCAAGTAGATGAATGCCCATTGCGTCTGCTCCCAGCAGAAACGACTCGTTCTCGATAGTTACCGCAACCACACCTGAGCGTGTGGGGCTGTGCTGTTGCCAACGCTCGTTCCACAGTGGCAGTAGTGCATCAATCAGCGTCGGTAGATGACCCGTGCGTGCCATCCAGTCGGCATCAGGAGTGTGTGTCACCTGACTTCGTACTTGAAAATGGTCAGAGAGCAAATAATATGTTTGTGAGTTCGTTGGTAACGGCCAGGAGATGCTGCTATTTTCTTCACCTGGTCGGTCCTGAACCAGTCTCACATGCTGTTGCAGCAATGCAAGTGCCGCATACTCATCGTCCGCCGCAACCTCATAAGCTACGAGTCTCTCAGGCCACCTGTTGAGCATGAGATGCCCACGCACTATGCCTTTGTCATCTATCGCCAAGTACGGTTTCATCCAACCTCGGTCGTGAAAGAGTCGCTCCTGGAATACTCTGTCGCGCTCGAATGCAGCGGGATACGATGCGTAGTGCCTTTGGTATAGCCCAAGTAACGCTGGTATATCCTCAAAGGTTGCTTGCCTAACACTATAGGGACTGAGTGCTTGCGTTTGAATAACCTTGTTTTCAATCGTGTGTATTGCATAATCAAACACATCAATGAACCCGAAGCGATGATAGAACTGACTGATCCCGTCCAGGAGCAACAATGCATGGGAATGTTCTTGTGCATACGTGACAACATCGCGAAGCAATGCCGCTGCGACCCCCTGATTGCGATGCTCCGTCGCTGTGACAACGCTCCCTATACATCCTGTAAGCAAGCGTGCGGACCCAATACGCAACATGCGCTCATCGACATGGCAGCCGCCGAGTAACGTATTACCGATAAAGGCACCGCGTAGACTGTGTGCTTGAAATGCCGGATTGCTTTCGACAAATCTACGGAGGCGAGAGACTGCCTCGACCGCATCTATAAGAGGGTGAAACGTTTGTAGTGCCAGCAAATAGTAGGCATCTCGTTCGGCAGGTGTCTCTAGTGGACGAATAACAAAATCTGGGGACTCGGCGTGTTTCAATGACATAAAAAATCCTCGCTCAACAATAAGTATTCATTATATGCACTATAACACATCTATGGTAACTCTTGAACGGGTATTTGAGGGCAATAGGGGATTTGGAATTCGGAGGTAGATAAGAAGGCAGACGGGCGACCACAAGGGTCGCACCCTACTATACCTTTTGCGCGTCAAACGTGTTAGGTATAGTAGGGTGCGACCCTTGTGGTCGCCCGTTAGTAGCTGATGGTTCGCCTGTTGGTAGCTTGTGAGCGAGTCAGCGAAAGTGATAAGATGACACAGTGTGCAACCGTGCATACAATGTACACGTCTCATCGTAGACACTTACTTTCATTCAAAGGGGAAATATAATGCCGAAAGCAGAACGCCGCGCCCAGGTAACATGGGAAGGCAACCTTGTGCAAGGACATGGAACAATTGTAAACACCAGTAGCGGTGCCCTCAACAATCTATCTGTAACATGGGCTTCGCGCACTGAGAGTCCCAACGGCAAAACAAGCCCGGAAGAATTGATCGCGGCAGCCCACGCGGAATGCTACGCGATGAGTCTCACGAATACTCTTGCTAGCAGTGGCACCCCTGCCGAAAAACTGGACGTAAGTGCTGTCTGTACTGTAGAGCTAAGCGCGGCCGGTGCCAAAATCACGAGCATGGACCTCACCGTCAATGGCAAAGTTGCAGGCATTGATGCCGCCGCCTTTGAGAAGGCGACGCAAACAGCGGAGCAGAGTTGTCCTGTCTCCAACGCGTTGCGTAACAATCTCGCAATTTCCATACACGCTCAGTTAGAGCAATAAATGTAAAAACTGTAGAGGCTTTTATTCATAACGCCCTCGTCCCCATCGACCATGTAGGCAGACGTTGAGGAACGGAATCAATGGATGGGAAATGTTATCAATGGGGACGAGGGCGTTATGAATAAAAGCCCCTACATATTTCTTTATGTATGAGGGTATATGCAATCTTATCTTGATCTCTACGATTTTCGTGTACGTGTAGCTGAACTCTACCAGAGACGCAATACCGCATTGCTCGCGAATGGAGAAGACGATGCTACGGTGTTAAAACGCTTTCGGCAAGAGCGTGATGGTATATTCGCAACTCATCCACAATCGGCCCTGGACGAGGAGCAGAAGCGTATATTTGAGGGCATACCCTATTTCCCTTTTAATCCTGATATGCGCTTTTCCGTTCCTATAGATACAAATATTGAACACAGGCAGCAAGAAATCGTCATGAACGTCAGCGAATCAATGAAAATGACGACGGTAGGGCATCTCCGTTTCACCGCCGAGCAGCAAGAGGCAACGCTGTCACTCTACTGGCTCGACATTTACGGCGGTGGTCTCTTCCTGCCATTTCGTGACGCGACCAGCCCAAAAGAAAGCTACGGTGCTGGGCGTTATCTCTTTGACACCATCAAAGGCAGCAACTTCTTATCGTCAACTGATGAACACGGACGCATGCAAATCGTGTTAGACTTCAACTACGCCTACAATCCATCGTGCGCCTACAACGACGCCTGGACCTGTCCCCTTGCCCCCATCGAGAATAGATTGAACGTGGCGATACCTGCCGGGGAGAAGAAATTCAAATAAATACAATCCTCAATTCTTGCCAACGTAGTCGATGGGGATGTGGGCGTTATGAATAAAAGCCCCTACAGGGTTCAACACCATAAACGTTTCAGCCATTGGCGATTTGTAGGGGCCTTTATTCATAACGCCCTGTTTGCCAACGCACCATGTCGCTAGGAATTGAGGGATGTGTTCAATTGTAATGGGAGATGGTCGATGGGGACGAGGACGTGATAAATCGGTCCCTACAATTGCTCAACAATCATCGGCAGCACCTCGCCAACTTTTTCATGAATGACCACATCAGCGGCTGAGTCGAGCGTTGTTGGTTGCAGATTGAGAATAATAAGTGGTACATGGCTATGAAGCGCGAGGCGTGGCAGCGTCGCGGCTGGTATCACCTTGAGTGAAGAGCCTACGACAAGAAAAAGATCACATGCTGCAGTCACTTCTTTTGCACGCGCCAATTCTGCATCGGGTACGCGCTGTCCAAACAGAATTGTCGCCGCCTTGAGTAAGCCGCCACACGCATCACAACGTGGATCAACCTCGCCCGCATCTATGCGTTGTTGCAGGTCACCCATCGAAGAACGCCTCCCGCAGAGCGTACAGGCCGCGAAACGTGAGGTCCCATGCAACTCTATGATATGCTCTGGATTGTTACCTGCATCTTGATGCAGACCGTCGAAGTTTTGTGTGAGAATGCCGCTGAGGATACCTCGTTGCTCTAACTCTGCTAATGCCCTATGCGCGGCGTTCGGTTGTGCTATCCTCACCTGCGCGGAAAGGTTACTGCGCGTTTGCCAGTAGCGTTGTCGTGCCTCCGGTTTCTCAAGAAAGTCGCGATAACTGGTCGGCGGATTCTTTTCCCACGGAGAGCCAGGGCTGCGAAAATCGGGAATGCCCGACTCCGTGCTAATGCCCGCACCCGTCAATGCCACAATGCGTCTCGCCTGTTGCATCAACTCCACCGCATCAGAAATAAGTTCTTGTAAACTAAGCGTGTTCATCATGTTTAGAGTATAACGTTGGTTAGGAGAGATAGCAAATGTAGGGGCCTTATTCTATAACACCCACGTCCCCATTGACCATGTTTCCCAGCCATTGGGGACGTTCCTCAATCCTTGCCAACGTTATATATAGGGACGTGGGCGTTATAGAATAAGGCCCCTACAATACATTTCTCTTATATAGTATGTATAATAAACCTATTGTGCGGTTTCTCTGCTCGGATGGGGGCAAATTGCTCTACGAAATGGAAAAATTGTTGTAAGAGGTGGGTCAGATGCATTTGCTGCCAGAGTTGGTGGTACGCATTATGCACGATTTCTACTTCCGTGTTGTGTCGATCCATTGTTATTCTCTTTCTTGTCGCATACAGTGCTATACTACGGTACGAGGGTGTAGCGTAGTAGCGGGCTGTGGAGTCGTGTTTCATTCGCTAAAAAGCTGTTCTGTAGCCAGATTAGAGGTGCCAGAAGACAGGCATACAAACAATAATAATTGGTTTTCCATGCGAGAGGATTCCGTATAATCTCTTCGAGGTGGATACTCATTCAGTATATCATATTGCTCTAATATATGTAACTCCAAAATCAACGAATTTATTCTGAAAGAAAGGTAACATACAAAACTGTGCAAGAAAACTTCTACGGCTACCAGCAACGCCGTCTATCGCTACTGCTCAATTGGGGTTTCCTCAGCATGATTGCAGGGCTAGTGGTTCAGTTCAACTCAAAACCATTCTGGAAGCAATTTGGCTTACAGGCTCTTCTCTGGGGCGCGATAGATGCCGCACTTGCTGTGTTCGGTCTGAGGAGCGCGAGTCAGAAGGAGAATCGGTATACTCTTGGGAAACCTAGTTTCCATGATGAGGCAAAAGATGCACGCGTCTTCTATCGTATCCTGCTCATCAATACAGGACTCGATGTCCTCTATGTCGCAAGTGGCACCTGGCTCATGCAACGTTTCAAAGAACATGCCGACCGCCGTGGTATGGGCCTCGGCATACTTGTGCAGGGTCTATAGTTGTTTCTTTTCGATGGTTTCGTCTCGCAAGAGGTGCGACGGCAGTGGAATGAATAAAAGTCTTCAAAGGCATGATTGTACTCAAAGATGCAATTGGAGTATGACAGGGGCAACGCTTTGTTACTACTATACTGCGCGCCACTGTGTGGCTTACCACACGACTTCGTATATAGTAGTAACAAAGCGTTGCCCCTGTCATACCAAACCAAGAGTCGCTTCGTGAGTGAGTTTGGACTCAATAGGCAGGCCCTGTCATGTCCCATATAACTGTCACGGTAATGGCTGCCCCTGTACAACTGTGAAGGGGATGTCTTGCTTTAGCGATGTATGCTTGAAGCAATAATGCCAACAAGAACAATAACCAGTATGATACCAAGCACGAACGCTATGATAGGCAGAATCAGGACGGCTAGCGTTGCTCTACCACCACTCAAGCGATGCACACCCATCGTCATGAAAACTTGCAGCACAATGCCGTAGATACCCAGCGCACCAGCAGCGAGACTACCAATAAAAGGAATAAGTGCCAGGATAAGGCTCACAATGGCTATTGGTATATAGTACAGAAGGTAACTATACATGTATGCTAGGAATGAGCCTTCACCGCCGAAGGCTTTAGCGATCAGGTGATAAATACCGATGCCGATGAAAAGAAACAGTGGTACCAGGATGATGTAGCTGAGCGGGAGGAAACCAAACGCAGATCTGATCGCATTGACGCTACTTGTAGGCAGATTTTGCGCGTTCAGCGTCGTTGCGAGCGACAGTCCCACAAAAGCAAAGCCAAAGAGAACAGAGACGATGGTGATTATAGCTATTTGTACCCAAACAATATTCCATGCAGCTTTGCCTTTCTCTTGTGCGAATGTCGCCGCCGAAGGCTTAGTCAACACTCGAATATACTGGCTCGGCAGTTGACGAATAGCCATGCCAAGTGGCAATGGCGCACTGGCCGGTGGCGGATTGTAACCATAACCCGGAGGCATATTTTGTGGATAGGGTGTCCCATATCCCGTCGGTACATTAGACTGGTAGTTAGGCGGCGTCCCATAACCGCCTTGTCCCTGTGGTGGATAATTAGGTGGCGTCCCATAACCGCCCTGTCCTTGCGGTGGGTAGTTAGATGGTGTCGTATAGCCGCCTTGTCCCTGTGGTGGATAATTAGGTGGCGTCCCATATCCACTTTGTTCCTGCGACGACCCATAATTAGGTGGAGGCTGAGGTGTTGTGTTCCCATAATTCTCCGATGGAGGCTGGTTCGCGTATGGGTCTTGATTGGGATCGGCTCCCTGGTTTGGCGTGTTAGACATAGTAGTTACTTCCTTCTTTCGTAGCATATCTATGAGCCACTAGTAGCAAGTGGCTAAGCCAAAGGTCGAGTCTATGGTAACACAATGAGAAATGTTGTGTCTATACCCAAAATGGACCGGTATAACTCTTCAATAAAAGAGCATCAGCCCTGTTTCTCCTCACAAGGAGAAACAGGGCTGATGCTCTTTTATTGAAGAGCGTCTGCTTACAGTGTTGCTCTGCCAGCTACTCTGTCTGTATCTCTAACGCCGAAACCCACGGCTGCGGCGGCTAAGCCTGTCACAAGGTGAAGAGCGTGGTCTCCTGCATTGATGTGCATAATGCCCAGGAACAATCCGTTGTCATGCCCGAATGACCCTGCTGGAAAGTAGAGCGCGGGAATGAGGCCGAGCAGTCCCAGGATGATGTAGATGACACCAAATGCCTGGTTGAATGTGCGCGAATACCCTGTAAAGGCGGCGGCAATGCCTAACAGCCCGAAGAGGAGGTGGACGATGTTGTGGACGGTATCCACATCGAAGATGCCAAAGATCGCTTTGACATTCGTACTACCCTCATAAGGTGTAAAGAAGCCGATAATAGCGACGAGAGTGAAGACGATTCCAAGTGTAAGTGCAAGAATGCGATTAGCGGACCATGCGGTGTCGGTTCGTTGAATCATTTTTGTTCTCCTACGTTTATAATAATACTATACAAAATGTATAATCTATTCTTGATACGGATTATGGCACGGTTTCGGATACAATGATGCTGTGTAGGTATTTCGGTTGCAAATAGCTATAGGCAATGGAATGCCCCCACCATCATTATCCAACAAGCCGTTCGATCAACAAGAAATGCTCCCGATCATGTTCGATGATTTCCGCGACAATAACACAAATAGCTTCTTCATCACCACCCCAGGGTGGGCGAACTGTTTCAGCCAAACGCTTGTCGTCGAGTTCGTCTGTCATAAGATGCACAAGATGGATTTGTGTTTCTTCCCAGTAAGTATGAACATCTTTCAGAGAACGCTTAGCATCCTGTTGACGCATCTCTGCATTGGCCTCATCGCCGATTGGTGTAATATCCGGCAATGGTTGATCGTGCGTGTAGGCAACAAGTATTGCATGCGTTGCAGCCTTCCAATGCGCCATGTGTGCTAGAAAATCTTTGACCGACCAGCCTTCGGGCGAAATTGCTGCTAGCTGTTGCTCTTCGCTTAGCCGACTCACCAGGATGTCGAAACGGTCATGATCGTGTTTCAGCGACTCCAGTAGGGACTCTTGTGTTGGCAGTGGTGTTGGCATAGAAAACACATCTCCTTGTTATTGTACACTTTCTTTTAGTACGATTCACAGGTAACTATACTATACAACTTCGCTTTATCGAAAGCTGGTAGAGCATAACAGAGGGAACCATGATACTTATGCTATTATCTCCATCATTGGCTGTCTGTCGTCTCGCCCCAGATACAGAAATTCCAACCTGGGCGCTACAACAACGTTCGCTACTCTCTATAACATATACTGACGATGAACTCTCTATCGTATGTCTCGCGCAGGTAGTGCCAGCAGGCATTCGTTCCGAGAAAGATTGGAGAGCTATCAAAGTGCAAGGTCCTTTAGATTTTTCGCTAACGGGTATTCTCTCCTCACTTGCTACTCCATTGGCGGCTGCAAGTATTCCAATCTTCGCAGTCTCAACATTCGACACTGATTATATTCTTGTGAAAGAACAAGATGTGGAACGTGCTATTGTTGCGTTGAAGCAACAGGGGCATAGCTTTGTGCCTTTGGAATTGTAATCTATAGGAAGAATAACGTTTATACACGAAGAGAGTTTGATCAGGGAAAAGCAGTATATGACAAGTAAAGACTATCATTTTATTACAAATTGGCGTGTGCGTGGTGTAGTGAAAGATGTAACCGATATTATCAGCGATAGAGAGGCATTGACGCGTTGGTGGCCTTCCGTGTATCTCAAGGTGGAGGAGCTAGAGCCAGGTGATGCTGATGGTGTTGGAACCGTGATGCGTTTGTACACAAAAGGCTGGTTGCCGTACACCTTGCTCTGGCAACTTCGTATAGCCGAGATATACAAAGATGGCTTCTTGCTTGTTGCCTCCGGCGATTTCGAGGGACGCGGCATCTGGACCTTCAAGCAGGTCGGCGAGTGCGTGGCTATCACCTACGACTGGAAGATTAGCGCAGAAAAATCCCTGTTGCGCTATTTCTCATTTATTATGAAGCCACTATTTGCCGCGAACCATTACTGGGCAATGGCACAAGGTGAAGAGAGCCTCAAACTAGAACTAGCAAGACGTAAAGCGGCAACCGACGAAGAACGCGCACGCATTCCTGCACCTCCACAACCGACATTCCGTTCGCCATTTCTTCTCCCGCTTGCATGTGTTGGTTTTGTTGTCATTGGTGGCCTCGGTTATCTCCTGGTGAAAATTCTCGATAAGGCATGAAATGGAGTATTATGAACAGGCGATCTCGCCTTATTCGCTTGAGGAGGTGCTCGTCCAAATTCGCAGCAGATATCAGGATAAAATACAAGAGAACGGGATTGAGTTCCGTGGGGAGCAAAAAACTTCTATTGGATAAGCATGGGCTATGAGATATAGAGATCAAACCTAGTCATGAGTAGTACTATAGGCCAGAAAGCAGGAGACTGAAGCGTAAGGCCGCGTTTATACGTACTACTAGTAAGCTTATCCAATTCTTGTTTTTAAGGAGAATGACTCGTGGATATCAGTACCATCCTCGTGTGGCTTGTTATTGCCGCCATTGTTGGTTTCCTGGGTGAATTGATTGCACGTCGGCGTGCGCCAGAAGGCATTTTTGGAGCTATTATTCTCGGCTTTATCGCTATCTTTCTTGTCAATAGCGTTCTTCATCTCTTTATTAATGGTGAACCAACTGTTGCGGGAGTACATATCATAACCTCCATCATTGCTGCCGCCATTCTTGTGTTTCTGTGGAGCGCCTTTGCCTATCATCGCGTGTATCGTCCATATCGTGAGCGTTACTATCGACGCGGCACCTATGCACGCCGACCAGAGCGGCGCCGCCGCCGCTTGTTCCGCTAAATCCTTTTCCAAAGAGGAAATCAAAAGCGCCATTCCGTTTTTCAAAACGGAATGGCGCTTTTGATTTCCTCCTACAAATGTATCGTCACGCTCCCCTGTCCCAACGCGACCCGTTGCTGTAGCACGCGTCCACCGATACGAACCACAACCTCGTATTCTTTCCAATGTGGCTTATAGCTCTTATGTTGCTCGTCAATTCTAACCGTTACGGCATCTCTATCGACACGACAACTTATCGACGTGCCTGCAAAGGCACCATTACGGTATGCCTGTGTCGAACCATCGTCCTCGTACAGTGTATAGCTTGCCAGTCCATCGGTTGCCATGTAGCACGTAAAGGTCAATGGTGCATCATTTGGCTCATCAACATACTGTAGGATTGCACCCGTAGGTAGAATGCTGTTTCCCTTAATCAGTAAAGGCCAACGATCAATAGGGGCAGCAATATCACTTGTTGTACCACCCGGATACTCCGTGCCGTCCCAGTAGTCGAACCAGGAACCAGCAGGCAAGTATACGCTTGCAGTTGTTTCGTTAGGCCGTGTGATGGGTGAAGAGAGCAGCGACTCGCCGATAAGAAAAGCACTTTCGGTATCACAAGCCTGCTCGTCCTGTGGATAGTGATAGTAGAGCGGTCGAATGATTGGCGCACCTGTGGTTGACGCCTCCTGGAATAACGTATACAGGTAGGGTAACAATTGGTAGCGCGTCTCTATGGCTTTGCGATAGGCGTTCTCGTATGGTTCGCCAAAGGCCCAGGGTGTCTGATCGGGATTGTTGATCGCATTATGGTTGCGGCAGAATGGGAGGAATGCCCCAAGTTGTGCAAAGCGAACAAGCAACTCGCCGTTGGCAGCATCCCAGAAGCCACCAACATCTGCGCCAACAAAAGGTACACCGCTCATACCTAGATTAAGGCACATACGTATGGCGAGCGAAATGTCTGCCCACTGGCTCACGTTGTCACCTGTCCACACAGCCGCATAACGTTGTATGCCAGCCGTGCCCGATCTCGTTAGTACAAAGGGACGCGAGTCGGGACGTAAACGCTGCAACCCTTCATAAGTAGAGCGTGCCATCTCCATACCGTAGGCATTGTGAAAGAAGGCGTGTAGGACCGGAGGACCATCAGGTCCCGTGACATCCTCGCCACCAGCACGGTGAAGCACCGTGTTATCCATCGTCTTACCGTGAAGCTCGTCTTGCCCATCGGTTTGTTGAACGAAAAAGTTTGTTAAGGCTGGCTCGTTCATATCATTCCAGATGCCATCGACGCCTTGATCGAGCAATGTCTGATAAGCATTGCCCCACCATTCGCGTACCTTGCTTTGCGAATAATCAGGGAACACACATTCGCCGGGCCACACGTTGCCCTTGAAAATCTCTCCATTGTCATAATGGCAGAAGGCGTCCTCTTGCATGCCCTGCCGATAGGTACTGTACTGCTCGTCAATCTTGATACCAGGATCAATCATAGTCACGGCTTGCATATGTTGTTCATGTAGTTGTGCGAACATCTGCTCCGGCTGTGGAAATCGTTCTGCATCCCAGGTAAAATCGCGATAGCCATTCATATAGTCAATATCTAGCCACATGCCATCGTTGGGATGCCGACGCTCGCGCAATTTTGCCGCTATATCCAGCACAGTCTGCTGTGTCCTATAGCCCCAGCGACATTGATGATGCCCTAATGTCCAACGCGCAGGTAATGGCATATGACCCGTGAGTGCTGTATACTGGCGCATTATGTCTGCGGGCGTGGGGCCTGTAAAGAAATAAACGGTTAGGGTATCGCTTGCAACGGTGATGGTTGCCTCTTGTGCAGAGGCATTGCCCATGTCCATGTCGATCTGCTCTGTCGCATCGACCAGAACTCCATATGCCCTGCCATCATCTTGATTGAAATTAAGAAAAAATGGAATTGAGGTATACATCGTTGGTGTGGCGTCGTTATGGCGTTCTGGTGGATCGATATTCCAGATGGGGAACGCTTGCCCACGTTTGTCCATGCTACCAGTACGCTCGCCCATACCAAAGATGCGTTCAGTGCTTGCCAGTGGCAGTGTAAGACGTAGGGCGGTATCTGAGTATGCAAAGCCTTGCAGATATGGCTCGATTTCAGTTCTTGTGGCAGAAACCTCTCCGCCCGTTGCGGGCCATGCTTCGTCACCTCTTGTAACGATCCAGGAATGATAGGGCAGTGTGCCGCTCTCACCGTCGGATAGTGCATAGCGTCTCTCATCGAGTTGTGTACTACGCTGAAAACGAACTCGTATCGTGTTCCCTCCCAGTAAGGAGCCTGCAAACAGTCCTGTATGACCGTTTTCACCTGTGTCCCAAACATGTTCGTGACCCCATGCTCGTATATAACGGAGCTGTGAAACTGTTGTAAACACGAATACATACCCACTTTCTGCTGAAAATATATGGATGGAGTTTTCTCAACGATAACTAACGAATATACATAGTATCTTAACACATAATCAACCTTGCCTCACTTGCCGCCAAGTATTATACGTGTGGGGGATAAATATTACATGGGGAAGACATTCTGGGGGGGACGTTCAACCGCGTAGTATTTACGGTAAGGGACGTTTACCGCTAATTGGCGGAAAGTGAAACCTGGAGTGAGAAAACGTACAATCCTTGACACGTCTGGATTGTCCTTTCACCACAGGTGTAGGAAAAGTGCAGTTATGTATTCTTCCTATGGACGGAGGTTGCTGTAGAAGCATCTCCCCCGAGATGCTTCTACAGCAACACTTGTCCCACTTTGACAGAAGGACGGACACACGTGGGCAAAACCTTTGCAAAGGTTTTGCCCACGTGTTTTTGTCTAAAAGATTAGAGTTCAGGCGAGACCAGGCCATGTCGTAGTGCGAAACGCACTAGCTGCGTAATATCGTGCAATTCGAGTTTACCCATAACATTCGCACGATGTGCCTGTACTGTTTTGATGCTCAACACAAGTTTATCTGCAATCTCCTGGTTCGTGTAGCCCTCGGCAACCAGCTTGAGTACCTCCATCTCACGAGGCGTAAGGATACGTAATGCTTGTGCAAGGTCTGTATTATTGACCGTCACTCGCCCAAATGTTGTAGACGAAGAGGATTGCTCAGAAGGCGTAAGATAGGCGCGAATAAGAGCTTTGGCGAGGCCAGGATAAAGATAAGCACCTCCCCTTGTACACAGAGGCTTTGCTGTGATGGTACAAATCCCTCTGCCAGTGCTTGCATATCAATGGCCCAGGGACCTGCCATAAAAAGATACAGTTGTACCATATATTGTCCCTGCCCTAACTCCCTTGTGCTAATCTCACGTGTTGGCATGTTCATATTTGTCATGTGAGCATGCGAGAATATAGAAGCACTTTCAATTGGAATGCCCTCAGCATCGGTTAAATATAATTTTATCATGGTTGGCTTATTCGTTACAAGTTGCTGTTGCAGGATGCAGACGCGCAAAACGTTAGGCGTGTGTGTCTTATAAGATGCAGCAAAGAGCAACGTGCCAACACATACAAAAGCCAGCAAGCACCAGAAAAACGGACGTATACGCATGACACTGACTCCAGGAGTAGGCAAGCAGATTGCTAAAAGGCTAGATATGTATCTATAGCATAAACTAGTGTTGCGTAGAAGTCTATTGGTAAATCTACCTATCTTTGCAAAAAAACGTGCGAAGTACTGTTTATATCTCGGTCACACCCATCTGCAAGAGCACGCGTCGCAAGTGCGTGATACCGAGGCGCATACGGGCTTTGACCGTGCCGAGGGGTATCCGAACTTTCTCGGCTATTTCTGAATGTGTCCACCCTTGAAAATATGCTAGTCTGATGACAAGGCTTTGCTCCGCGGGGAGTTTTGTCAGTGCCTCTCGTATCTGTTCCCTTTGAATGGATTGCCATGCGCCCTCCCATGCGTCGGGTTGCGCTGTGTTCTCGTCGCGGTCAACCTCTTCCCATGTCGCTTCTTTCAACACAGAACGACGCTGTACCGTGCGTAAATAGTCGATGGTGCGATTGTGAACAATTGAAATAAGCCAGTTACGAACTGTTCCTGATTGTGCTGCATAAGAGGACGCGCGTCTCCACACGGATAGGAACGCGTCTTGTAACATATCTTCTGCTATCTGGCGGTCGGATACCATCCGGTATGCAATTGAGTAAAGGATACGATTGTAGCGATCATAGAGCGGCTCCATTGCCCATACCGCTCCACCTGCGATGGCATGGATGAGCATTTCATCGCTAATCTCCTCACTGGGTTGAGAACCATTGTGCGGTATCTGCGCCTTGTCAGTACCACCCTTATTAAAACTCTGCATCATACCCTTCTTCTCTGGTATCTTGATTACAGCTTGTACCATTAGGTGAATTGCTACTGCTTCTGCCCCGGCACCTCATAGTACAAATATGTAGCATGCAGCATTCCGCTGAACAATGTATGTATATGCTTGTGAAAATATAGTTGTATCTTGTCTTCTGCTTCTGATAAAATGTAGGCAGATGTATTATCATATATCATAGAGATGTACACAAGTTATTAGGAGCATGTACTACCTCGCTTCCAGGCACATACACGGGGTATGGTGATATCATAAGCGTAATAGAACGCTTTCGACCAACTGCCAATGTGTCATTCCTGCTTAGCTCCCTACAGGTAATTTATCTTAACATAGAGGAAAGGAAAGAGCAATAAAATTGAGACGTGAAGATTTTCCTGGTTGCTATTCCTCTAAACTGAGTTCTCTTAAACTGGGTTCTCTAATCTGGAACGATTAGTTCTTGTAAATAAACACTAACATGTACTGAACCAAGAGACATCACTGAAAAGCGCCTTTTCAGTGATGTCTTCTTAAAAAAATGACGATTCACTTATTTTCTATACGGGGAAACGCTTTTCCCTCCATCTGTTCAAAAGCGAAGCGTAGGGATGATGGCACAGGGTGAGGTCGCCCATTGAGATAATTGCACCACACCATAACTGACCGACCAGTGGCAAAGATGCGTTCGTGGTCATGAATATCGCGTATCTGTTGCTCCATAATGAAGCTTGTGCGCCCAACATGAACAACACGGACTCCTATCTCTACAGTATCTGATCTTACAAGGGGGAGCATATAGGTACATGTGGCCTCTTTGACAAGCAAGCCATAGTGACTGCCATTAGGGTTTGTCCGAATGCGTGGGTTGTGCGGAGGATGCGAGACGATGCTTTCTACCTCCTGGTGTTCCTCATGTGAAGGCCACTCCTTGAGCCATGTGTCGAGTTGGTCGAAGTAGTAACTTCGGGCCTCTTCAAAATAGGTGAAATAGACAGTGTTATTGACGTGTGCCAGAGGGTCAAGATCGCGGAATCGAAGTTGTACTGAATACCAAGAGGGGAAAATTTCGTCCATCGACTTCCCTTATTCCTTTCTTCTACTAACCGTTGGCTATGATCAACTACATCATAAACCAATACGTCAACTTTGCAGAGCGTTGAAAAACATCGTATACCCTGCGTGCTCACTTGCAATGAGCAGACAAAAAATGTAACCTATTAAGACACGAGTACGTGATTACGTATGCGATAACAGCATTTCCAATTGTAGTGGTAAACAAAACAACCAACTGATGTCAGTTCCACAAGAGAAAAATGTATTTGTGTATCTGAGATAACAATCTGATTACGCCAGAGGGCGTCGTGCAGCAAGCTGATCCTTCTCGTTGCATTGGTTGCCGCAACTGCGTCTACGCCCGCCCTTTTGGTGTCCCAAAATTCGATGTGCAGGCTCGGCTGATGAAAAAATGTAATCCTCACCCACTCCCCGTTCATATTCCCTTCGCTGGGTCCGACCGCCTTTCTCTTTTTCCACACTCCTACAGCACCATCCGCTTCTCCCCGCAACACAATCATTGGACACGCCGTTGGTGTCATTGCTGGCTACCTCAGCCTTGTAGTGACAGGGTTAACAATGGCTGGACCAGCACTGGTGGTTGGAGTCACATGGCCGCGAGTCATTGCCGCAGGGCTTTCACTGGGACTGACAGCGGGGGTGATGGTGTTACTCAAGGCACCACACCCACCTGCCGGTGCGACGACTCTGATTATCTCGCTAGGTATTCTACGACAACCCTGGCAACTTCTCCTGCTCATAGGAGCGGTGATACTTCTCACCCTACAAGCCATTGTTATCAACCGTCTAGCAGGTATCCCATATCCTCTATGGAAGCCTCGGAACGAATCGACTAACTCTGCTTAACGTGTGTCCTTCAAAGCACGTAAAATCGAAGCAGAAAATTTTCTGCGAAAAAAAGTAATCCGTTTTATATCGAGTGACGTATCCTATTGTGATACCGGGTTAAAGGGGGGGATGGCGTAGCGGCAGCAAGCATGCGATCACACTTCAGACCGTCGCAGTTGCTACGACTCTAAAACCTTGGAGTGGGTATCACAACTTTTCTATTTACCTTTCTAACGATACATAGTCCCAGGCAACCAGAAGTGCAGATACCCTTCTCCTTCCTTCTCTGGTCCTGGGAAAGGTCTCCAGCGTCCATTTCGTGTGGATGCGCTGGAGACCTTTCTTTTTTGGGCGAAATTGCTTTTTTTAGCTCATCATTAGAAACTTTTTGCGATATGTAACCGTGATGAAAGTGAGCTTATCGCGCTAATAGATGGATGAAAGTAAGGTATGAATGTTTATATTGCCAGCCCTCTAGTAAAGGAATTATATGAGAATCGTACACATTGCTCCCCCATGGTTACGTATTCCACCTAAGCATTATGGCGGTACAGAGGCCGTTATTGCCAATTTGGTCAATGAGCAGGTTGCACAAGGACACGATGTAACGCTACTTGCACCCGGCGATGCACAAACATCAGCTCATTTGGTCTCGTTTTTTCCTCAATCGTTAATTGAAACTGGTGTACCCTGGCACGCGCATCTCAAGGCGTATTATCATCTTTATAAATCTATCGAATATATCAAAGAGCATGATTTCGATGTCGTTCATACGCATCTTTCGTCTAGTGCGGATATGTACCTGTTTCCACTCATGACTTCTCTTGCCACTCCTCATGTGACGACTTTACATAGTCACTTCCCTTTTGATCGCGCACAATCATGGACGGGCGATGCCGATGAGTTTTACAAAGAGTGGTTTTTGTCCGAACCTATGGTTGCTATCAGCAAATATGAGCGCAATCATTCACCCTATCCGCTGAACTTTGTTGGTGTTGTACATCATGGCTTGCCAATGGACTTTTTTAAGCATCGTGTGAAAGAAATTGGCGATTGTTTTGTGTGGCTGGGTCGTTTTGTCCCCGAAAAAGGTGCTCACCTGGCAATTCAAGTGGCGCAGCAGAGTGGCGTTCCTTTAATCCTTGCTGGTATTGTAGACAGGTATGTTGCAGCGTCGGTGGCATACTTTGAGGAGCAGATAAAACCACATATTGATGGGAAACACATTACGTATGTTGGTCCCGTCAATACAAGGCAGAAGATCAGCTTATTGAGCAAGGCCCACGGCTTCCTCAGCCCCATTCTGTGGGAGGAGCCGTTCGGCATGGTAATGATTGAGGCAATGGCTCTAGGTTGTCCCGTGGTCTCGTTTGCGCGTGGCGCAGCACCTGAAATTGTTGCTGAAGGAAAAAGCGGCTTTCTTGTCAACACTGTTGAGGAGATGGTAGAGTGCATTCCTCACCTTGCTGAACTCAATCGTACTAGCATACGCGACTATGTGCTAGAAAACTTTTCTGCGCGGTCAATGGCAGAGCAGTACGTAAAGATATATAAAAAAGTAATTACCTCTGCAAGAACAAAGGCGAGACAAACAATGCAGGTCAAGAAAGATGTTCCGATTCTTGAATCTGCTTTCATGGTCCCTCCGACTCCTGTACTCAAAGTAGGCGACCCTGTTCAGGTGTCGTATCAACAGTCTCCGTCAGCCAGGGCAAGGTCGGAAGAGAAACTACACTAGCAAGGCGCCGATAGAGTTCGACACAAATGTCTGGCGAGTGTACTTCAAAAGGGCAGTGACAAAACACATAGAGCGTTATGCCTTGTGTGAGCCACTGCCCTAATTGCTGTGCCCATGCATCGAGAAATGGTGCATTGACTGCTTTATCTGGATGCCCAATGTAGCGTACAAAGGCGAGGTCGGTAGTTGTGACAATCTGGAGTGGCAAGTTTGGCTTACGTTCGCGTGCTTGCAGCATGTGCTGTTCTTGCTCCGTTCCGATGCGAATGGGACGTGTGTCCATCAGTACACGCGCCACGTTGAACCGACTCAGCAAGTCATTCAACGTTTCGGCACTCTGTGCTGTGTAAAAGCTGGGATGACGTACCTCAACTGCTAGCCGCACGTCACTCGGCCAGAAGGTAAGAAACGCTTCTAACTCTGGCAGACAACTCGGTGAGAAAGCAGGAGGAAGTTGCAGAAATATTGGTCCGAGCTGGGTACCTAAACTCTGCATGCGTTCTACAAATGCCAATGTCTCGTCCTTACGTTGGTCTAAATGAGGTTCATGGCTAATGCTACGCGCGACCTTGGGACAAAAGCGAAACGTTTCTGGTGTCTCCTGTCGCCAGCGAGCAACTGTCTCGACGGAAGGTAGAGCATAAAAAGTTGTGTTTCCTTCGACTGTCGTCAATTTTCTACTATAGAGACGCAAAAAATCACTGGCGGGCGTTTTCGGTGGAAAGAAGTTGTTATGTCCAACCCATTCTTTGTAACCCCATGCAGGACAGCCTATATAGAACATCTACTCACTCCTTTTTGTTGTATTATAGTCAAAATTTTCTCTATTCAGCAATACGCTTGACAACTAAGCAAATGTATGGCATTATATTTTAGGCAAATTATACAAAACAGCGTTATGCATGTGTCGCTTACCTCTCTAAAAGCACGTTTCTTATGTGATCGTTGTAGATGTTCGTTTTCCAGTCGTACCCCTTCAAATGTTGTACAGTTTTGAAAGGCGTTACACATGACGATTACATACGCTCCCGAAATAGAGGAACTCAATACTCCTTCGACCGAGACCCTTCCAGAACGCCGTGCTGGTGGCTGGTCAATCCGTCCACAACCTCGTATTGGCCTCGATTTAGGAAGCGACGATGAGATGCTACTGATAGAGAACGAAACAACCATCTCCTGGACTCTCTATAAAGATTATCATCAGCTTGGGATCATAGACCCCGGCGAACTGCTCGTCTTTCACCTTTGTAAACATGGCACACTCAATGTACGTCCCATCAACACCATTGATATTGTGGAGTACCTTGTGCTACCCCTGAACTACTTCGTCAATCAGATATACATTTATAAGCACTACATAGACGAACACATAGAGGTCTATGATATGCGAGTTACGTAGTTTTTGTGTTACATTATAGCCCTATCGGGTTATTTCTAACACGAATAACGCCATCTAGCACGACTATACGTTATACTTTCAAAGAGATAGACAAATAGAAATTTTTGTATGTGAGGGTAACGTATGTTGTCTGCCGCAGTCACGGCTTTGCTGCTTGTGTTGATGGGGGCTATTATCACAAGCTTTGTTCTTGGTGGATGGCGTGAATATCGTCGTCACCAGAGAGTGTTATTACAGCAACATGCATCCGCTGAGACGCATCCATTGACACCTTTTGGAAAAGCAGCGACCAGCACTGCTCCATTTATTTTACCAGCCTCGTGGTATACACGTCGTCGAACATTGGTCTCACTTGGCTTTATCACAATGGCCCTGCTCGCGCTTTTTATTCAAGACGGCCTCACTGAGGGCGGATTGCGTACACTGAGTAGAGGTATTGGCTTTACCTTCCTGAGCGTCTCGCAGGCTAGCGATGTACGAACAACGGCACATTCTACATCAATATCTGTGAACTTATTAGCTGCAAGCGCACGACTGGTACGCATTGACTCCGCTTCTCGCTCCCAATACTACACAGACTATCAGTATCAGGTATGGTCGTATTCATCATGTTCGGGTATTGCAATGGCAATGGTCATGAATGCTTACGGGCAACATCTTATCGCTGCCGATGTGCTGCAAGAGGAATTGAATCTTGGCGTGTATGATGTAAACCTCGGCCTGTTGCGCGAGGATGGTATTGCGATGACTGCCGCGTATTATGGCTTTGACACAAGTGCTAACCATACGCGAACATTACAAGACCTCGTTACGCTTGGCAATTCAGGCAAGCCCATTATCGTCGGTGTGCGCGACAATTACTACTATCCCGGCGGTCACATTTTCGTTGTGCGTGGCGGCGATAGCCAGAACGTGTATATCTCTGACTCCTCGCGTGCCAATTTCCAACATATGTCCTATAGTATGTTTCTCGGTATGTGGCAAGGCTTCAGTGCAGTCCTGACTCCTCATTAATAAAACAATGAAAAAATTGGGCAACGTTCACACACCGCCCGATTTTTTCGTTGCTGTCATTAGTAAATCATAATCGGCGTGTACAACTTGACGTAGTTATAGAGCCAGCCTGCATCTGCCTTTGCCATGTTCACACAACCATGCGAACCTTGCGCCGAGAATGGATCACCGCTATCATCTGCATGTGGATAGTTGGTACCGGGACCATAATTGACACGCCACCAGCTATCATGGATAAAGTATCCCTCACTGTGGTACTGCATCGCGAAATTGATAGGTGTAGGCGGATAATAGTCAGGCGAACTTTTTGGTACACCTGATTTGAATGTGGTTGGCGATTGTTTGCCTTCAACCCACCATGTACCCGCGAGTGTCGGCTTGTTTGGACGGCCCGTTGTCACCAGGAAAGATTTCACCAATTTCCCATTGTCATAGACGCGCATAGCCTGCTCTTCTAACGAAACAATCACTACACGTTTGTTGATGTTGCCATAATGCTGCATGAGCTGGATATCGCTCTGGTGAACCTGACTATACGGTGTTTTATCGCTACTGTTCGTGGTCATGGCGTGAAAGTTGGTCAAGTACATATTGAGATCATCGACCGCTTGCTGGTAGTCGGCAAGCGTTTTCGCTGAACTCAACTCATCCTGTGCCCAGCCGCCCATACCAGCAGGACCATATTCATAACCGAGAGCATAGTCAGTATTGTTGTACGCATTGTGATATTTGTGTTGCTGTCCCCATGCTGTCACCTCTTGATTTAACTGTTGTTGCAGGTGTGAACTTTCAGTTTTTGTTGCTGGTAACTGAATGGCTGTGACATGCCCATTTAGGGTAGTCAATGCCGTTTGGTATGCCGTGTCCGTTTTTGCTGACTGAAGAGCCTGCCGATCTGTGTTGTATTGTTGCTGATATAGTGTGGTATCGCCTCCGCTTTGCTTCATCAGCGTGATCCACTTTTGGAATGCCTGGAGTTGCGCGTTACCCTTATTGCTCAATGTTGTGTTGATGGTAGGCGTAGGAGCCATCGTAGGTGTATTTGTTGCGCTTACCGTCGTACCAGCATTTCCAGAAAAATTACATGCACTCAGTAACAAAAGGCACAAGACGAAAAGGCTTATTGAAACAGTAGTGGAGAAATGGTACTTCATTTTTTTTACCTGTTCTCGTTGGTCTGATATATGCCGCATATTCATAGCTTTTAATAGTTGACTTTCTACATGGGTCTCAAAGAACATACATAATATAGTATATAACGACATGCAAAAGGGAAAGAATTCGCAATGAGTGTGACATATGTCACAGCAAAGCAAGCTTTGCTGTAAATTAGCTCACAATATGTTGCAGTACAAATGGTGTGTTGCGCTCGCTGATAAGTAAACGGTCTAGTGTGGTGGTAATTGACATAGCACTTTTATCACAGGCAATCCAACGACGATGCAACTTTTCGGCGACAATTGGTGTGACACCACTTCCACAAAAACAATCGAGAACGAGATCATATTCCTCAGAGGAGGCAGCGATAATACGTTCGAGCAACGCCTCTGGCTTTTGCGTGGCGTAACCTGTGCGTTCGGGGTCACGTTGATGCAGATGGTGAATATCGGTCCATACATCGCTCGGTGTCATCAGCGAATCTTCGTCGTAGGTGTAGAGACGCCCTGCTGAGCGAATTGTCCATGAGACACGGCCATCTACTCCGACCTCTTTTCGCATATTGTTCCTTTTCTGGGTCCCACGCCGCTCGCTTATCCTCTCGCCATGAAAGCGTGCATCTGCTGATTTCGTATAGAGCAAGAGCGTATCATGCTTACGTGCATAGCCTTTATGCGGACGACCACCGGACTGATAATGCCAGATAATCTCATTGCGAAACCCCCCACCACTGCTTAGAGTGGGATGAAATATTTCATCGAGCAGCAATTTAGCATAGTGGGCAGTTCGCCAATCAAGATGTACATAGATGCTGCCACGCTCAGACAACAAGAGGTACAACAGTGAAAATGCTTCATATAGCCACTGAAGATAAATATCTACGTCGTTGTCCCACGTATCTCTATATGCTACAGAAGAACCGGAAGAGAAGACGCGCCCAGTCATAAATGGCGGATCAATGTAGATAAGGTCAACACTCGCAGCAAACTCATCAAGGAGGGTAGAAAGAACGTCGTTCTTGTCACCGCATATGAGGCGATTATACCATTGTATTTCAGATGAATGTTGAGCCGCTTCTTGCTCTTTATGCTGTGTAGCAGGGTGCCACGCTACTGTTTGCAGATGGAGATGTGAGGTAAGCTGTACATTATAAGACTTGTTCAGGAATGCGTCTTTCCCCTTCCACGTTAGTTCAGCCATAAAACACCCCTTTTGTGTAAAAACACGTCTTGCAAATACCCAACCTTGTTCATGATACGGGAGATTCTGGCTACTGTCAATTACAGGTTTGCAAAACCTGAATTACCTACTGTATGCTGTCTGGCAGATGAGACGCGTTGATACTTATTGATATGTGTATGTAGCAACCTAAGCACTCATGCTTTTTGTCCATATGTTTATTTCGTTGTCTGTGGCATGCAAGCAATGTGCTGGAATAGAAAGAGTTGAGAGGAAAAACCTATGCCTGAGAAAATTGCTAAAATAGCCTTGTTTCCACTGCTATTATTGTTCTTAATACTTGTGTCGGCCTGTAGCACGTCGAAGGTGGGCACAATACCAAGCGGCACACCAGATCATGGTAGTGGCACTCCTGCCGTTGTCTCCACTGCCACAACCTCCACACAAAACGTATCCTCCGCATCTGCTAGCACTCTTGGTGCTTCCTATGCCTTCGTGCGAAATGATCAACTCTGGGTTGCCTTGCATGGCACGAAACCTACGCAGGAAACCCACTTTAATTATAGTCAAGTACCAACAGTATTTTGGCATCAACCTCTATGGTCTGCAGGTGATGCGTATATTGCTCTCATCACAACTGCTGTTCCAACGGGAATAGGTGGCGGTGGTTGTCCTGCTCCTGATTATGGAGCCAATGGTGCGCTCTATATTATGAATACTAACACGCGGCAGTTTACTCAAGTTGCGTTGCCTGCACCAGCAGATAATGTGCAAATGAGTGGTGTGCCGCGTATGGATTCATGGCAGTACGCATTTTGGGAGGATACAACACACCTGTTAGCATGGTACAATAGTGGTCCAGGAAAGACAGGTACCGGACTGTACCGCTACGATGTAAACGCAAAAACGCTAACACAAGTGCTATCACTGCACGCATTGGGGGTCGCGACACTCTTTGATCCACAAAAGGATAAGCCATTGTTGCTCTCGCTCCGTTACAGTAGTGGGCAACTTTTCTATCAGGTCGTCGTACATCCTTTTGGGCAACAAAGTCAGATCATTCTTTATAGCCATTCATTAGCGCATCCTGAAATACAGAGCAAGCAGTTGTTACAAATGGGCAGCGAACCTTGGTGCGCGACACCACAAAGCGGTGCCTTTGTGAAGCCGGGGTGGGATGTTGCACCTGATGGTCAACAGCTTGTGGCGCAAATGATACAGGCAATAGGTCCTACGCAGTCTGCTGGAACCGTACAAACACTGAACTTAAATGATGGCTCGACGACAGGGCTCTTTGCTCAAGTAGCATCTGATACATTGAGTCAAGATATTGCGTTAACGTGGGGACCTGATAGTCAAACAGTTGCTGCGGCCGCTTATCACATGGCTACCCAGAGTGGTCCATACACGGCAACGCTAGCTAATCCGACAGCTACCCAGCAGTATGCACCAAATGTAGTTGGTCAGGTGACATGGCGTGCTGATAGTGCCGCGTTTGCACTACAGAATACTGAAACGACAGATACGACGACCTCTCCTGATGTCTATGTATTTGCACCAGGAGATGCACACGGGCAGAAGCTTCTTGCTGACGCTCACGATTTTTCATGGGGTTGAGAGGTAATAATGCAATATGTCCTCTGGGTTCTTTTTAGTTTTATCGCGTATGGCGCAGGAGTTTATATACTCCTGCGTGTTACGCCAATGCTTCTGCACCGACAGTATGACGAAGGTCTATTTATGGGAATAGCGGCAATGGATATCCTTGGTTCCTTGCTTGCTTTTGGTGCCATTGTTATCCCACTTGCACTGTTCAATGGAGCTTTAGCGGTGCGTATTCTTGGCGTACTTTTCCTAATTGGCATCCTATTTGTCGCCGCTCGTCTGGCTCGTCGCAGTCTTCAACCACGTATCATAACCGACACATTCCGCAGTTCCCGCATCATCGCAGGAGTCTATAGCATTTTTCTTGCGGTCGCCGCCCTCTATTATATCGTGCAAATATTTGCCATAGGTCGCTAGCTCATTATATTTGTTGCATCTGTGCTATGATGGAAAGTGTAGTATATTTTTGTTTGATGACACGGTTACTCAAAGAGGAAAGAACGGCATAAGATATGTTGTTGTCCTCTAGTGGAAAGCGCGGTGAGCTATGATTGTACGCGATATCATGACAACAACGCTAACAACGGTCGCACCAGATGATACATTGAGTCATGCAACAAATTTGCTGCGTCAGCACCAGGTACATCAGTTACCAGTCACGCGAACTCTTCCGGTTGCAACACCTGCACATACGGAGTATCAGTCACACGAAACGATACAAATTTTAGAAGGAATGCTGACTTCGCAGGATGTTGATCTCGTCGTAGCATTGGCGCGTCAAGAGGCATCCAGCGACGCATTGCATCGTTCATGGCAGGAGCGGCATGTCGTCGAGGTTATGCATCGTGCCATCATTCGTGTAACTCCTATAACATCAGTTGCGGCTGCCGCACAAATTCTTGTGGAGCGCGGCTTAAATTATTTGCCTGTTGTCGAGTATCAGCAGGTGCAGCAGGAGACGCAACCCTTGCTGGTCGGGCTACTCACGCGGAGCGACTTCTTGCTTGCGCTCGCCCGTGCAATGGGTGCATTTGAACCAGGAATGCAGCTAGATATTATGCTTCCACTGGGTTCAACTGAACCTCTTGCCGAAGCGTTGCGAATCGCGGCAGAGCTACATGTGCAGGTGCGAAGTATTATTGCTGCCCCTCTTGCAAGCCCAGTTCCCCTGATTGCTACACTTCGTATAGGAACCATTAATCCAACTGTATTCCTTGTTCGATTGCAAGAGGCAAGTATTCAGTATTCTCTTGTAGATGGAGAAACTCATGGCTAATACACCTGATAGGACTCCTGGTAGAGCACGTCTCATGTTTGAGCCGACTGAATTGCAGTACAATTTCGGCCCCGAGCATCCTCTACAACCAAGTCGTATAGAGGCATTGATCGATCTCCTCAAAGAGACAAATTTGTGGCACTATGAGCATACACAGACACGCCTTCCTCTTCGCTCCGCAACTATTGCAGAACTGAACCTTATTCATACGCAGGACTACGTACAGGCAGTGCAGCGTTTGAGCCTGCCCGATGAGCTGACTATGACACAGGAAGAGCGCGTCGAGCGAGCGCGACTTGCCCTCAAATATGGCTTTGGCGATGGTGACACGCCTGTCCTCTCCGGTATGCATGAGGTAACAGCAACTATTGCTGGTGGAACATTGGTGGCACTGAGTGCTGTCATGGGACTGCCCGAAGGTGGCACCTTTACGACAGAAGAAGAGAGACCACTCCACGTATTTCATCCCTCCGGTGGTCTGCATCATGCATGGGCTGAACGTGCCTCCGGCTTCTGTGTATACAACGATGCGGCAGTCGCAATTGCCCATGTTTTGCGTGCTAGTGAAGCGAAGGTACTCTACATCGACTTCGACGCGCATCATGGTGATGGAGTGCAGCGTGCGTTTTACGATGATCCACGCGTCATGACTCTCTCTTTTCATGAGACCGGTCGCTATCTTTTTCCTGGAACAGGCGACGTACTTGAGATGGGTAACGGAGTAGGGCGTGGGTACTCGGTAAACATTCCGCTGGAGCCATTCACAGAAGACGACTCGTATATAGAGGCAGTGGATGCACTCCTCTCACCGCTCATTATCTCGTTTGCCCCCGCCGTGATTATTAGTCAGCATGGCTGTGATACACATGCATGGGACCCCCTCACACACCTTCATCTCACCATGCGCGGCATCACGCGCCAGATGAAAACGGTCCATCAATTGGCACATACCTATTGCGATGGACGTTGGGTTGCTCTCGGTGGTGGTGGCTATGATCTCTATCGTGTTGTTCCTCGCGCATGGAGCGCATTGTGGGCGGAAATGTCTGAACAGACACTGCCTGAACGCTTGCCAGAGGCGTGGATTGCACGTTGGCAACCCAAATGGCTCGCTGCACAAGAACAAGAAGAGGCCGCGCAAGAAGTGATGGGCAAGCCAGACGAAGCAACTCTTTTCCCTGCTTTTTTTAAGGATAGTGCAACAGATTTTCCTGCACAACCCCGACGTTGGTCCATTAGCAATACGAATAGCCATACCATTGCACTGGTACGCCACCTGCTCGTTCCCTATCCTGTTCGTCACGCGTTTCCCTCGCAATGGCAACGCTCTCCGTTATCAGGTCTCTTCGATCTGCTACATATCAATAGAGCAAGTACACCCTCACGAAGCAAAGTTTTGAATACAGTGCGGGGAACCGTTCTCTTACGTGACTTTTGTCCACCCTCGTTAGTAGAGCGATTAAGAGCGGATGACGGATTGCGAGCTTTTGCACGTTTTCCAGAGCGTGAGCATCAACTGCTCCTCGACATCGCGAGAAGTCCAGATTGTGCTCTTGCTCTAGCTCATACTCCTGCTGGTGATATTGTCGGTGAGGTAACGATTGCCCCTGCCGACGATTGGTGGGAAGGCATTGAGAATGTGTATGAAGTTGCCATTGAGGTGAGTTCAGGATGGCGCGGTCTTGGCATTGCCCACAATCTCCTGGACTTCGCGTTGGAACTTGATGCCTTGGAGGATATGATCTTCTTTGCAATGGGCCTCTACTGGCACTGGGATGCAGAGGGCCTTCACATCTCTGTCTATCGCTACCGCGAACTTATTACGCGACTCTTTGGCTCTCAGGGCTTTACAGAGTATCCAACGACGGAACCAAATGTAAGTATGGAGCCAGCAAATGTGTTCCTTGCACGCATTGGTAAGCGCGTGGATAAGCGCGTAGCAAGCCAATTCCTCAGTCGTTTACTCACCTCGCCCAACCTCTCTGCCCTATAAGATGGCTACAAAACCGGTTATATTCCCAAAATCCGATTCATGATAGAGAGCGTAGTATAGTGTGAGAAGCAAGACGGTCGGTTTACCCATGCGTCCACTATGGCTAACCGCGAAGTAGGCCGTATATGCTTCTCGCATACTCAGTACGTATGCCTCAAAACGTATGCAATCCAATTGCATATTCCGGTCGTAGTATAGTGTGAGAAGTAGGAACAAATGATTGTTAGGGCGCCCACCGTGTCAATCCACGAAATGTATCGTTTCACTTCTCTCCTAACCACCTCTGTTCTGAGATGTATTTTGGAATAGAGTCACTAATCATGTTGAATGGTCAACATGATGATGATCAACGTTAATGTGCGAAAATTCATTGTATGGAAGGATCATGACAACAATGGAAAATTCAAACGAGACAGTCAAAGCAACCTCACGCCGTAATGTTTTGAAGGGTGCTATTGCTGGAGCAGCAGGGGCCACAGGACTAGCCGTTGCTGGCACAGCGTTCCTGTCTAACAGCGCAAAACCCGCTTCAGCACACAAATCAAATTGTGTAACGCCTATCGCTGAAATCTTTACCATTGCTCGTACCGCCGAGCGTCTAGCCGTGACATTCTACACACATGGCTTGAACAATGCGGACAAGCTCGGCATCACGGGTGCTGACAGAGCGTACATCCGCGCAGCCCTCATCGAAGAGCAGATTCACGAACTCTTCTTCGCCAGTGCCGGCGGCGGCTATCTGGCAAGCACCTTCAGTTTCCCAGAAGGTCCAAAGACCTTTGAGGACCTGGCGACCTTCATTGCTACACAGCAACAGCTCGAAGGGGTCTTCGACTCTGCTTTCCTTGCCGCTGTCAAGGAATTTGGTTTACAGGGGAGACCAGACCTGTCGCAAATCGCTGCACAGGTTGCGTGTATTGAGTCCGAACACCGTGCGCTTGGGCGTGCTATCGGTGGCCTTATCCCTGCCGACAACTGGGCCTTCACACCTGTCTTGATCGGCAAGGTCGGCGATGCTCCTGCACTCGTCGCCAAGGCCGGCTACCTCAGTCCTGTAAATGGCAACCACTACACTTACGAACAGGTTCCCGTTGGTGGCGGCGGCGTAGTGTACCGCAGTCCTTTTGCTGTCGCATCATGCTCATAGGAATGTAACCATACATAGCTTGCCACTTTAAAATGTACTAGCCATGTAGCGGAGCTTTTTCTGAGAGAGATGGTCTTTCCTATAAATAAAGAGGAAAGATCATCTCTCTCTTTTTTTATAAAAAATACGAATATTGCTACTCTGACTGATACCTTTACACCATCTCAACTAAACCTTAACCTGAATAACACAACCTTCTTGTATAGTTAAGTACAGAATGCATGAGTAAGAAAGTTATAGACATATTATTCTTATGCGCCAACCAGCTTGACAATCAATACGGATGTAACACAGAAGAAACCATTTGTTACCCCTTACAAGTAACATTGGCTGAATTTGTAGTTTTTGTCTTCCTCGGAACGAGCCAGCATCTCGGTACTCTGTGTATCGAAATGCTGGCCTGTTACGTGTCTATGATAGAGAAAACAATAAGTCGCTTGCCCTGCACTCTCCTCGCTGGCTTCCCTCACTTGGAATTCGATAAGAAATAGATAAGAACAGAATAAGTTATCGAATTCTTACATTCCTAAGAAATGTAACCCCTCTACTTTAATATAGTTTAGTTTACGCTTAGAGAGCCTTATAGCGGAGCTTTTAAGCTCGAAAAACACTTGTATTTTCTGCTGGAAAAGGCTACTCTATGGGAGACGAAAGAAAGCGAGGACCGATCTTATGCAGACTAAAGAACGCTCATCAAGGGTACAAACGAAAACACCCATTCCTGGAATCACCGATGGTATGTTAGTGACGCAAACGTTAGCAGGAGACCAGCGTGCGTTTGAGGCTCTCGTACAACGCTATCACGTTTCACTTTTCAATTTCATATGTCACTGTCTGGGTGATTACGACCAAGCATGCGATGTCTCACAACAAGTTTTCTTGCAACTCTATATTTCTATGCCCACCCTACGTACTGGTGAGCCTCTCAAGGCGTGGCTTTTCCAGGTCGCACGCAATCGCTGCCTCGATGAACTACGTCGCAAACGTGCTATTCACTTTTCTGAATTAGAGTCGGCCAATGACGAGGATGATCTTTCACCGCTTGCAATTATGCCTGATACTCGCCCTTTGCCGGAAGAAATTGCTGAGCGCAATGATCTCCAACGTTCTCTTCGTTGCGCGATTGATAGTCTGCCCCCGAAATTCCGTTCGGTTGTTCTTTTACGCTATGCAGGCCAGTTGAGTTTTTCGGAGATCGGCAAAACGCTCAGTATGCCAGAAGCTACCGCAAAGACGTATTTCCAGCGTGCCCGTCCACTTCTGCGTGCTGCGTTGAATGCTCAGACACAAACTGCATCAGCTTCCTAAGTCTTTCCTAAGAAAACTAGGTAAAAGTGAAACTTCCCTCTTCTGTGTTTCGTATTAACATCAGTTAAGAATCACATAAGAGGGAGTATACTTATGAACTATTCACACCAACTGCTTTTCACTGAAGACGATGAAATTGATGCTCTGTTCAGTCAACTTCAGCAAATTGCACCTCCATCAACTCTCGTGGGGGATATCCTTGCCTCGGTTGCACGATTGCCATTGCCAAAGCAACGGTCAATGCCAAAAACCTGGGAAGATTTTGGATTTGTGGTCTATCATGAGGACAAAGAACCTTCGTAATGCTACAAAAAACTATTGCATAAAATAGAGAAGATTTTGTACCTCAATTCACGCAATAGCTTTTTTATTACAGGCAATAGAGATGTGTAAGTCCCCTTGCTAGTATACGAAAACTTACACATTCCGACCTTGTTATGCTATTTGATCTGAAAGCTTACCCGTGTTCACGAGCCAGCGTACAAATTCCATGCGCCGATGTTCTGCGACAGCACTGTGGCGTTGTCGCTCGGCGTGGTCTCTACGTAACTTGCTTAACTGCTTGACCTCTCCCTCAGCGAACCCACCTTTACGCAAAATGTCTCGATCTTCTTTACGATCCATGTAAGTCTCCTTCTTGTTTGATAACAGTTATGGCGCCGTTACCATCAACATGTGTTTACGAAGCGTGAGCGATATGACAATGTCTTGCTTAGTGGAGTAGATGAAACGTTGTCCTTTGTAGCCAGAATGCACTGGCATGTGAGTGGAAAAGTGTTTACTTTGGAGTGAATGAGACCTATTTGTACGTGACGAACAAGGGGAATGTTGTTCGATAAGCACAGCCCGTCGCCTGTAGGCATGGTGTGTGCAGCATCCATAACGTGCATTTGAACACCCCGCTTCCGCTAAATGACTATTCCGCTGCGGCAGCGTCGCCGATGCGACTAGAGATAGTATTCCTATCTCTACTCAGAGAGTACCCAATAATGTGTGAAAATCACGTAAATATTTTTGCTTTTGTGTGAAAATCGCGTGAATATTTTGTTGAAACAGAGATTTTGCTAAAATAATGAGTTATAGAGATGGCTCTCTATCATCCTCTCTATCTGCCGCCGGCACAAAATAGCCCACTCCTAACTCGTTGCGTAAGAAGCGTGGTTGGGCCGGGTCAGGCTCTAGCTTCTGACGCAAGTGACGCATAAACGTGCGAAGATAGGTATTTTCTCTACTATAATCCGGTCCCCATACCCTCTGTAATAACTCGCGATGGGTGATTACCTTACCAGCGTTGCGCGTAAGTTCACAAAGCAACTCATATTCAGTGGGCGTGAGATGAATCTTTTTTCCACCAGATTGTACAACACGATGCGCGTAGTCTACTATAAGCCCATTCTCACCACCACTTCTATACAGTGATTTTTCTTTCTCTGTCGTATTTACACGTAAGCGCATAGCCTCATCCGAACGACGAAGAATGACACGGATCCGTGCAAGCAGTTCGTTCAAGCTAAATGGCTTGATTAAGTAATCATCTGCTCCCAGGTCAAGAGCCTTAATCTTTACAACTTCATCGTCATGTGCGGAGAGAACAATGACAGGTGTATTACTCCATTCACGAAGGCGGCGTAAAAATGTCAAACCATCAAGAGAGGGAAGTGCAAGATCGAGGAGTACAAGCTGCGGTTGAGATATAGCTGCAATATCGATAGCCTGTGTACCATCGCTGACAGCTTGTACCTGGAAACCTCTCGCTTTTAGTTGTGTTAACAAGAAGGTACGCATCTGGAGATCATCTTCAACGCAAAGAATACGGACCTTTTTATCATTTGTGGACATTGTATTGTTTTCCCTATCTAATGATATAGTGCTTTGTACTTAGCAATGAGTAGTTTCCTTGAATATTGGCAAGGTAAAGGCAAAACTTGCACCTTTGCCAGGGCTACTTGTAAGTGTAAATGTACTATTATGCGCCTCAACGATGCCACGACTAATGTAGAGACCAAGGCCAGTTGAACTCCAATGGCCCCATTCCCCCTGCCTCGGTCGTTCAGCATGAGCACTATCTATTCTATTCATTGCTGCTAAGGTACTAAAACGTCTAAACAGCAACTTCTGTTGTTCTTGTGGTATGCCCGGCCCTCTATCACTGACGCACAGTGTAACACCGATTGGGTGCTCTTGAGAAACATCTTGCGGCGCAAAATCTGCGTGTGCTTCAAGTAAAACAATGTCATCTTCTGGAGCGTAACGAAATGCGTTACTGAGCAAGTTGATAAGCACACTCATGATGAGATCATAATCAGCGCGTACTGCGGGTAATGCTTGCGTATATTCAATCCGTAAGTGTCGCCGTGAAGAAGCAATCAGTGCTTCGAGTCGTTCTGCTAAGTCTTCAAACAGTTCGGGTAAAAGTACCGCCTCCAATCTGAGACGTAACGCTCCCGCTTCGATGCGCGACGCTTCCAGGAGACGATTCACTGTACTCACGAGCCGCTGTACCTGCTCATCGGCAACTTCTAATGAGGCATATTGCTCTGCAGGTGACCATTGCAAATCCTTTGCGAGTAAAGCGCTCAGCTGAGCGCGAATATTTGCGAGCGGAGTTTTCAGTTCATGAGCCATCGTGGTGAAAAAATCTTCTCGCGCTCGTTCCAAAGCCTTAATAGTGGTAATTTCGTGACAAACAAGAACTGCACTGCTGATGATACCATCAACGTTACGTAAGGGTGCCGCACTTACGAAGATATACATTGTTTCATCATCCACATCTTGCATGTGAAGTTCTGCCTCACTCGCTTTTCCATGCTTGAGTGCTAGATGAAGCGGTTGCTCCTCATACGAAAGAGACGAGCCGGAGGCTGCATAGATAGCGATTGGGCGCAGAAGACGTTCAATATTCGCTCCAGTTGCATCGACGACGGCTTCACCATGCTCATTCGGTGCTTCTAAGAGAACGCCTATGCGTTGTAGCAGTTGCACTGCACGACGGTTAATAATGATGATTGAATTATCCTGAGCAGATACAAGCATAACACCCGACGGTAAGCGTTCAAGGAGAAGTTCTAGTCGTGCGTGCTCAGTTTCTTGTGCGAGCTTTGCTAGTTGTAGGGCTTCGTTGCGCTGTGCCAGTTCTCTTGTGCGTGCGACAACCTCGGCTTCGATGCGTTCGCGGTCTGCTGCTTGCGCAGTGCCATCTCGATAAATGACGACAAAGGCAAACGTATCACCTATATCATCGCGAATAGGGGTATACGTGCAACGAATGGTATATTTTTGTCCGTCTGCCCCGATCATTTTGAACTCGTCTGTAACTCCTGCTTGCGCTCGTCGCTCAAGCTCTGGTATAGAATCAACTAATCGCGTAACATCATCAGGGAAAATAGCTTTGCTTTGTTTGAATGCCTGTGTGATGGGAAGCCCGATAATTGTATCATTCCAACCAAGTAATGTGCGTATTGCCTGATTCGTTTCTGCAACACGCCAACGTGGATCAAAAATAATGACGCCATCTGGTATAGCCTGCATCACATATTTTTGTTGATGGGCACTGCGCCGCTCTGCCCGTGCCATTGCATCTAGCTTGCGAAAAAGACGTGCATTTTGTATGGCTAAACCTGCTTGTTGAGCAAACTGTTCCAGTAGTTCAACATCTTCTTGTGAAAAACTTCTGCTCTGCGGGTGATATATTTCGATACTGCCGAACAATATCCCGTGCCGTGTTATTTCTTTCGGAACCTCCTGGAATGCTATCCCATTATCCCTTGCGCTATATGGCTCGAAAATGGGGACACAGAGAACAGAGCCGGGATGACGTGGTGTTCCACTGTCATCAAGCAAAGGAAGGTCAATCTCTGTCGCTTGCCTGCTATCAACGATGGTTACTGGATACGGTTGTTGCCCCACTTTTGCAAGTAGTATACGGTTATTGAGTATCGGATGCCAATTCTGTGATATAGCGTGAATGCCTTTTTGGGCTGCAATAGTAACTCTACGTCTAACTGGAGATAATGCGTTTCGTATCTTATCATAACCTGAAATGGTGTGATCGATGAGGAAAACTGCACCGTAGGATGTATCAATCAATTCAGTTGCATAGCGCAGAATACGGTCAAATACAGTTGAAAGGGTGTAGGCTCCCACTATAGCCGAGGAGATATGCTGAATTGCCTGGAGATGCAGACGCACGCGTACCTTCTCCGTCACATCTTCGATAGTGACGAATAATGCATTGGGAAGATTAGGGAGTTCGGAGTTTTTTTTAATGGTTATACACCAGTACGTTCGCCCTCGCGTTTGCAAAAATCCTTCATAAGGAAGCTCATTATACGTGCAGCTTATTCCTGTCTCAACGACACGTTGTAAACATGCAAGAACATTCTTGTGTAGTTTTTCTGGTAGGAGTTCCTCGATCCTTTGCTCGATTCCTGTGTAAAAAGACTGTTGCTCATCGAGAAGAGCGCGTATATACGAGTTGAGATAACAGATGCGTAGATCAGGGCCGTCAAGAACAGCAATTCCAACGGGTAAGTAGCCAAAAAGAGCCTCGAGTTGTGTCAGTTGCTCTTGTTTCATATATGTTTTCTAGTGTCCAATACAAGCAGATATACTTCTGCACAATGCAAGAAAAGTTGTAACGTTTCCATTATACGTTTTTTTGGCGTGGTTGTCTCATTACCAGCAAAATTTGAAATTGTATCATCTACACAATTCTGCTATGATGGCTACACAACATCGGGATTAAGGTATTGTATTGCGAGAAGAGGAACATTCATGGATTTGCGAGGGAAGCGCGTTTTAGTGATGGGGCTAGGGTTACAAGGCTCTGGTATGGCTGCAGCTCGCTACGCTGCTCAACAGGAAGCAATAGTACGCGTGACAGATATGAAGTCGCCAGAAGTACTAGCACCAAGCGTACAGGCATTGTCCGGTTTACCAATAGAGTTTGTGCTGGGCAGACATCGCGAAGAAGATTTTTTATGGGCGGATATCGTCATTCGTAACCCTGGTGTTTCTCACACTTCCCCCTATCTACGTCTTGCTCAAGAGCATGGAGCGCAGATAGAGATGGAGATTGCACTCTTCTTTCTTGCCTGTTCAGGACGCATTATTGGTGTCACTGGTACGCGTGGCAAGACAACAACAACGACACTTTTGTATGAAATTCTCCGTAACAGCGGCGCACCAACGATATTGGGTGGCAATGTTGCGGGCGTTGAGACACTTTCACTATTGCCACAAATTACGCCCACAACACAGGTTGTGCTTGAACTTTCAAGCTGGCAATTAGAGGGACTTGCACTCCACAAGATAAGTCCATCAGTTGCCGTGATGACCAATATCTCACCCGATCACCTGAATACGTACAACAGTATGGAAGACTATGCTGAGGCAAAAGCGAATATTTTTCGCCATCAGTTGCCCAACGATCTTGCCGTGTTCAATTATGATAATCCCTGGACACGGCGTTTCGGTGAAGAGTCGCCGAGTACCACATGGTTTATCAGTATGCAACGTGGTGGTAGCTTTGCGCGTGGCTCGACTCATATTGACCCATTTGTCTTTCCTGAAACGCCATTAGCAGGCAAACATAACCTTGAGAATATTTTGTTGGCAACCACAACCGCACGCCTGCTCGGTATCCCCGATACGATCATTCGGGATACGGTGCGAACCTTCAAGAGTATTTCGCATCGCCTCGATGAGGTACGTATCGTGCATGGAGTTCGTTATATCAACGACAGTTCCAGCACAACACCCGTTGCAGGACGTGTTGGTATCGAGGCATTCGATGCGCCAATTGTGCTTGTAGCTGGTGGCAATACAAAGCATCTTCCCTTAGAACAATGGCCTGCGACAATTGTACAGCGTTGTCGCGATGTTGTGCTACTGGCAGGCAATGGTACAGACGAACTTCTTCCTGCCATTCAAGCTGAGGTACAAAAGCAAGGACGTGCAACTCCTGTGCGTGGCGTCTTCGATACATTCAAAATAGCCCTTGACACTGCAGTAGCTTTGACTCATCAGGGTGATGTTCTCCTTTTTTCGCCTGGATTCACCAGCTTCGGGATGTTCCTCAATGAGTTTGATCGCGGCGATCAGTTTGTGGCGTATGTTCGCAATTTGAGGTGAGGAGGCAGGGAGAGCGCGAGGCATTGAGTCCAACAAATTCGTGAACGTCCTTTGTAGGGGCCTTATTCTATAACGCCCTCGCCCCAATTGACCATGTGGACAAGCATTGAGGAAGGTGTTCAATGAAAGAAAACGGAATCGATGGGCGCGAGGGGGCGTTATAGAATAAGGCCCCTACACCTTCCTCAATGTCGCAGGGATTTCCCTGCTTACCCCTCTCATTGTTTCCTATATTGTTGGGGTTGCGACAACAGGTTAAATTCTGATAGACTAACCATTGTTAGGGCATAGCACATTGCGATACACTCTAAGGTAGAGTGACTGCACCATTGCTGTTGTTTGGCATGTGACCACTGTAAAGTGCCCAAAGGAGAACACATTCTATGACAATGATGATGAGTAGGAAAGCTCTGGAAGAATACGGATTAGTCAATCTTGGCACTATAAATTGGAATCTTTCGCCAGCAGTGCTTGTTGAGCATGCACTAGCACGCAAAGAAGGCGAGCTTGCAGCCAATGGAGCGTTTGCAGCGACAACAGGTTCGCATACAGGTCGTTCGCCGAAAGACAAGTTTGTTGTCACAAATGAAGAGTCTGATGCCAAAGTTTGGTGGGGCGAAAACAATCATCCTATGACCCCTGAAAACTTCGAGGTTGTGCGCCGTAGCCTTGCGGACTATTTGCAGGGTCGCGATGTCTATGTACTCGATGCAGCGGCGAGTGCCGATCCACACTATCGTATGCCGATTCAGGTTATTACAGAGTTAGCATGGCACAACCTCTTCGCACGTCAGTTGTTTCTACGCAAAAATGAGAGCGATCTTACTAGTGACCGCGAAGGTTTCACGATTCTATGTGTACCGAATTTCCATACAAATCCGCAATCGCATGGCACTCGTTCGGATATCGCTATCATTATCGACTTCAAAGAGCGGCTGGTGCTTATCGCAGGCACTCAATACGCCGGCGAGATGAAGAAGTCTATCTTTACCATCCTCAACTTCATTTTGCCTGCCGAAGGTGTATTGTCGATGCACTGTTCCGCCAACGTTGGACAAGAGGCCGATACCGCGCTTTTCTTTGGCCTCTCTGGTACAGGCAAGACCAGTCTCTCGGCTGATCCGGCTCGTCGCTTGATCGGTGACGATGAACACGGCTGGGGCGAAAATGGCGTCTTCAACTTTGAGGGCGGCTGTTATGCCAAGTGTATTCACCTCTCACAAAAATACGAACCACAGATATGGAATGCAATACGCTTCGGCTCTGTGTACGAAAACGTCGTTTTGGACCCAAAAACGCGCATGCCAGAGTATGACAACGACTCGTTGACAGAAAACACCCGCGCTGCCTATCCCATCGACTATATTGATAACGTGATTGAGTCGGGCATGGGCGATCATCCAAAAGCAGTAATTTTCCTCTCCGCCGATTCATTTGGTGTGCTACCTCCTATCTCAAAGCTGACGACTGAGCAAACCATGTACTACTTCTTATCGGGCTACACCAGTAAGCTAGCTGGTACGGAGGCAGGTGTCACAACGCCACAGGCAACATTTAGCTCGTGTTTTGGTGCAGCATTCCTGCCCCTTCGTCCCGGCGAATATGCCAACCTGCTCCGCGAACGTATTGAGAAGCACAATGTGCGCTGCTATCTCATCAATACTGGTTGGACGGGTGGCCCCTATGGGACAGGTTCGCGTATCAACATCAACTACACGCGAGCAATGGTACAGGCTGCCATCAGTGGTGTCCTTGATGATGTGGAGATGGTTGTAGACCCCATCTTTGGCCTTCACTCACCAACAACTTGTCCCGATGTTCCTGCTGATATACTTATTCAGCGCAATACCTGGCAGGACAAAGAGGCATATGATCGACAGGCCACCGACCTCGCTGCACGCTTCAAAAAGAACTTCGCCCAGTTCACCGAAGTTGGCGACGCCGTAGTCAACGCAGGACCACGCTAAATTTCGCATTGGACAGAGCAGGGGCCATGAAACTGCTAGCAGTTTCATGGCCCCTGCTCTGTCCAAGACATGCTAGAAGTACTATGACAGACAACTACTGAAATTCATCCACGCGTAAAATACTGGTTTTTCCGTTCATTACAGAGAATTGATATAAAAAAGCTTTAAGATTAGCGAAACATAGTGTAAAATAGAGGCTATCAGCACTCATATATTGCTACTTACTATCGGGATAAAGGAATGCCACTATGAAACAAGGTAATGGCACAGATGTACTTGGACTCAATGATCCGCGCAACGCGAGTATAGGTGTTATTTATGTATCTCCCACTGACGAAAAGAAAAGTGTCCTGGCAGCTATATTAACGCAAGAGAAGCTTGGGCGCAAACAGGTTGCCGTTGTTCTGCCCGAACAAAATAAAGCATTTCAACGTCCAGGCGATTTCGATGATCTAAAAAGTTTACGAGGTAAATTACAGACACAAATTATCTTTATTGCAGCCGGTGGACCCGGCCCGGCAGCTTTTGCACGTCAGCGAAACTTTCCTGTCTACTCTACATTAGAAATTTTCGCAAAAGCTTTGAAAGACGAAGAGCAGAACCCGCCTGAAAGCAAAAAAGGCGGCTGGTTGTTTGGGGTAGGGCGACAAAAGCCTGTTACTCCCCCAGTCGAGCCAGCAAAACCGGAGGTGGTGCAAGCTGGGACGTTTATCGCTCCCCTATCCGGCGAGGAAGAGCCTGTCTCACATAACGATCATGTTGTTCCTCTTGTATTAGGAGGAGCAGAGGCTATGGCGGCATCTTCCGCAGCCAATGGCAATGGTCACACGAACCCGTCAAATGATAAGGATGCTTCACCTACAACAGCGACACGGCCAGCAGAAGAGGATGACTGGCACATATTAGCTCCTGTCGCCGCCGCAAGCGTAGCCCCCACTTCTGAGCCTGCTTCGGCAAAGAACGGCACAAATGGCAGCAATGGGCATCGTGTTGAGAATGAAGAAGAGGGCGATGGGAGTCCTGGCATTATTCTGCTGGCTCCTACACGTACTAAAGCAACAGTAAAGCTGCCCGTAGCCAAAGACGATACACCTGCTGCACCGCTCATTGTGCCTGTTGCCAAACCAGCGCAGCAAGCTCCTCCGCCACGAGCAACAAAACAGCGTAACAGTGGTAAAGTAGCTGCGGCAACGGTAGCGACAGGTGCCGCTGGTGGTCTCGCTGCGGCATCGCTGGCACGTACCGCTGGTGTTGGCAGTGCGCCCCCACCAAGAGCCAATGCCCCCGGTGGGGGTGGAGGAGGCAGTGGCAGACCGAGGCGTGGTGCATTACTTGCCGCCCTTGCAATCCTGCTTGTACTCACGACAGCCGTTGTCGGCGGTATCGCTATCTCAGCACCAAGCCTGTTGGCACCACTCAAGAATGTCGTCCCTAAGTTCACAGCGCAAAGTACCGTCAACATCGTACCAGACAGCAAGACCGAGAACAACAACTACCTGATTAGCGGTGTCACTAACAATCCCGATGCCAGCAAGCGCGAAGTCAGTGCGCGTGTCGTCGTCGGCACCTCACCAGCACAATCGAAAACTGTCAATGCAACAGGCGTGAAGCAAACACCTGCAACAGCAGCAACGGGAACAATAACACTCTTAAATTCTTTTCCCACTTCGCAGAGAATTGCAGTTACTACTTTCTCTGTAAATGGAGCAAGCTTTGCAAATAATGCAAGTGTTCTTGTTGGTGGCTCAAATCCACCAGTAGAAGGAACTATAACAGTAAGTGCCCATGCGGTTACTCTTGGTTCTAAAGGCAATTTGGGTAGCAAAACTTTTTATGGCTCATGCTGTGCAAATGGGATAACCGCTTACGTTGGACCTTTCTCAGGTGGGCAAGACCCGCAGAACTATACGTTTGTGCAAGCAAGCGATATTCAGGGTGCCGTGAGTGTACTAGAGCCTCCATTGGTCACACAGGCGCAGAACTCATTGAAGACAAAAATTAACTCCAATGAGCAGGTTGCAGGCTCGACAACGTGTTCGCCTTCGGTGGCACAAAATCAAAATGCTGGCGATAAAGCCTCCTCCGTGACGGTGACAGTGACGGTGACATGTAAGGCGGAGGTGTATGACCAGAAAGGCACGCTAGCTCTGGTGACGAACCTTCTTAAAACGAGGGCTACCAACGATTATGGCCCCAACTATGCCCTTGTGGGCAATATCGTCACACAGGCACAGGTACAGGGCGTGAACAATGGCGTGGTGAACCTGCTTGTCAGCGCAAAGGGCATTTGGGCCTATCAGTTCACCGATGCACGACAACTCGCATTGAAGAAACTGATCGCGGGCAAAAGTGTGGCGGATGCGGCAACTATCCTCAAAAGTCAGGCAGGTGTTGCCAATGCATCGTTTGACCCGAACAGCGGCACATTACCAACCAATACCGATGATATCAAGTTTGTGATACAGACCGCGACAGGCTTGTCTGGCGGTGGCGGAACTTCTGGTGGGGGCAGTTTGACTCCGACTGTGACTGGACCAGGGACGAATCCAACAACACAACCTGGGCTTGGTGTTGGCGGTGGTAGTTAAGGAAAGGTAGACAGACGTGATGCTGTCTCTGGAAGGCAAGCAACTTGGAAACTATGAGGTTATCCGCCGCATCCGTGTCGGCGGCATGGGAGCCGTATACGAAGGTAAACAGCGCACTGCGTTCGACCGTCGTGTAGCTATCAAGGTTATTCTTGGTGACTACGCGGCGGATGCCGATATGCGGCGACGCTTTGCACGTGAAGCCCGTACCGTCGCACGTCTGCATCATCCTCATATTCTTCCGCTCATCGAGTTCGGCGAAGAGCAAGGAATGCTCTTCCTTGTGATGCCCTTTATTGATGGTGGCACACTCACAAGCTATTTGCGGCGTAGTCTGCCTCCTCTGGCAGAGGTTGCCGCCATGTTCCAGCAGTTGCTCGATGCTGTTGAACATGCCCATGACGCTGGTCTGATTCATCGTGATATAAAATCATCCAACGTCTTGCTCGAATTGCGCCGCAGTGGTACACCCTACGTCTACCTTGCCGACTTTGGGCTGGTACGCAACTCCCGCAAGGCCGAGTTAGAACAGACAGGCAAGCAGATACCGCTCGATCAAGTCCCTGGCACGCCACATTACATGGCACCAGAACAGACGCGCGGTATTATCACCACCTCGACCGACATTTACGCCCTCGGTGTCTTGCTCTATCAGATGCTCACGGGTGAACTTCCCTATAACGACGATGACGACATACGTGTCATTCAAATGCACTTGAACGCACCTATACCTGCACCTTCAGATTTCGATAGCTCCATTCCATTCGAGCTAGACGCCGTGGTGCGAATCGCAATGGCGAAGCGGAGTGAGGATCGCTTTCGTACCATCGCTGAATTTCGGCAAGCGTTTCTGGCAGCGGTTAAAGGCCCTATCGAAGTTGTGGAAGATGTGCCGATGGAGATCGAGTATGTCGCACCACAGTCACAAAGACGCTCCATTCACCTGCAACGCCAGGATGTGCCCTCACCTGTTCCGATGCCTCTACCTGTACCACTGGCACCCCCACGTCGCATACGTAATGGGTCTCCTGCACAGGTACGCGAACGACAAGAACGCCATGATAGGCCACGTATCACTGAAGAAACAGTGAGAAACCCGCAGGAAAAACAGCGCATCACCGAGGAGCCAGCACCATTACATCGCAAGCGTAAGCGGCTTGGGATTCCGCTCTTCGCAACGATGCTTGTTCCTACCGTACTATTGCTCATGCTGCTCATGCCGCGTGTGCTAGGTATAAGCTTTTTCCCGTCGGGATTTCCAATCTTAGGTACGCCGCCCGTCGCAACCGTCGATGTGACGCCGCAGACAAAGACGGTGCAAGCAACGTATGTCCTGACAGCCTCGCCAAAAACAACGACGCCGAACCTGATCGCGCACACCATTCCAGATCGCATTCTGCAAAGTACCGCAGTTGCCAGTAGCACTGTACCAACGACGGGGACGAAGACAATCGCAGGTGTGCAGGCGCAGGGCGTTGTAGTATTTTCCAATAGCACAAACACGCAAGTTATTGTACCCTCTGGTATTGTTACCTCTTCTTCAGGTATAAAAGTACAGCTTACGCAGAATGTACCTGTGCCGCCGCGACAGAATAAGCGAGATGGCAAAGCACCTGGCAATGCCGTTGCCGTCAACGAAGGTGTTAGCGGAAATATTGCAGCACATACCATTGATGGCACCTGCTGCGCTCCTGGCATCGCTGTGAAAAACGTTGAGGCGTTTTCAGGAGGCGTGGATGCACAGGTCCTACACATCGTCGCGCAGAGCGATATTGATGGTGTACAGAATACTCTGAAATCACAACTGCAAGCACAACTCGTCCAGAAGCTGAACCATCAACTCCCTGCCGATGAAACGATGGCGGGCGAACCTGTATACACTACAACCGTGACATCTAATAATGTCGTTGGTTCCCAGGTTGATATGGTCCAGGTGCAGGTGAGTGTCTCGGCTAGTGTTCCTTCTTATAGCCGTTTAGTTATGGATCATGTGGCGGCTCAGTTATTGGACAAACAGGCAGTGCAGACACTTGGCTCTCATTATCAAGTGCAGGGAACGCCAACCATTACATCTCAACATGCCGATGTACATGCAAAGGATGGCCTCATCTATCTCAACGTCGCCATACATGGAACATGGTTATACATTTTCACGTCACAACAGACAGGCCAGTGGCGGCAAATGATTAAAGGGGCAACAACTAAGGTAGCATTAGCCTATCTTATTACGCAAGAGGGCGTTTCTACTGTGCAGATACACTTGCCTTTTCAAGCGGACCGTTTTCCGACAACCAATGATGGCATCGAAATCAAAATCGTTGGTGCAAACAGCACTTCATAATTGTGCTGTGCTATACTATTGAAGGATTATCCCTTCTTACCAATAATGTGTGAGGTTTGAGCAGGAAGCAAGAAAACACTGTAAATGCAGTGTGTCTATAAGGAAGAAATACGTGCAAGAGAAGACAATACCTATGATGAATGATATACGTTATTATGACAACATCTTAGAGATAATCGGTAACACGCCGCTTGTACGTCTCTACCGTGTCGCGAGCGATGTTGCGCCACTTGTGTTAGCGAAAATGGAGATGTTTAACCCAGGTGGAAGCGTCAAAGACCGTATCGGTCCTGCGATGATCGACTATTGTGAAAAACAGGGCATCTTACGTCCAGGTGGCACAATTGTTGAGCCGACGAGTGGCAATACTGGTCATGGACTCGCCATAGCCGCCGCCATCAAAGGCTATCATTGTATTTTCGTCATGACCGACAAGGCGAGCGAAGAGAAGCGCAGTTTGCTGCGTGCCTATGGAGCCGAAGTCGTTATTTGCCCAAGTAGCGTCGATCACAACTCACCTGAGTATTACAAAAATGTCGCTTATCGTCTCGCTGATGAAATTCCTGGTGCGATTTGTCCCGACCAATATGCCAATCCTGCTAATCCTGCGGCGCACTATGCAACCACAGGCCCCGAAATCTGGCGTGATACTGCTGGTCGCATCACAACATTTGTGGCAGGTATTGGTACAGGTGGCACGATCTCTGGGACGGCGCGTTTCTTGAAAGAGAAAAATCCTGCCATTAAAATCATCGGTGCCGACCCTCCTGGCTCGGTCTACTCCGGCGATACGCCCAAACCCTACAAGGTCGAAGGTATTGGCATGGACGTATATCCCGGCAATTACGACCCTTCCCTTATCGATGAGTTTGTGCGCGTGGATGACCGCACCTCGTTCTACTGGGCGCGTCGTCTGGCTCGCGAGGAAGGTATTCTCACAGGTGGCTCCGGTGGTACTGCATTAGCCGCCGCGCTGACGTATGCACGCAAGTTAACGCCGAACGATGTTGTGGTTGTGCTTCTGCCTGACACCGGACGCGGCTATCTTACTAAGGTGTTTAACGATACTTGGATGCGCGAAAATAATATGCTGATGCAGACGGAGTTGAGCGAACCAACTATGCGCGACGTGCTGACGTATCGACGTAGCAACACACGTAGTATGCCACTCATCGTGAGTGTCACAACGAGCGATACCGTTGCCGATGCAGTCGAACTTTTGCGACGTTATGGTATTAGCCAGACGCCCGTTATGGAACATGGTCACATGGTTGGTAGTCTTACTGAGGACCTGCTGTTGCGTCGTCTTGCCAGTGGTGAACCTCTCACATCAAGCACTGTTGGCGAGGTGCAAGGACCACCATTCCCATGCTTGGATGCGGATGTTCCCGCACGAGACGCGTATACCTTGTTTGGTAGCGGTCAGTCGGCGGTGGCAATTATCAGCAATACAGCACTCGAAGGCATTGTGACGAAGAGCGATCTACTAGAGTTCTGGGCCAACGCTCGTAGCCCACACGAAGAGGAAGTTAAGACAAGCTAATTGGACAGTACTCCGACAACGAATAATGGGCACCAACGCCCTATCTACATTATTGGCGACATTCATGGTCAGTTGAAGAAACTGACCATGTTACTACAACGCGCGAAATTAGTACAACACGATCTTTCGTGGAGCGGTGGTGCAGCAACGCTATGGTTTCTCGGTGACTATGTTGATCGTGGACCAGATGGTGTTGGCGTGATTGACCTCATCATGCGGCTACAACACGAAGCAGAGGCGGCAGGCGGCCATGTTGGTGCGCTTCTGGGCAATCATGAACTCTTCTTGTTAGCTGCATATCGTTTTGGGCGACGCTCGACGGGACTTGGCAGCAACTTCATTTCACGCTGGAAACAAAACGGCGGCAACCTTAAAGACCTGAAAAGGCTGACGCACCAACATTTAGAATGGCTGAGTGCATTGCAGCCGATGGCTCTTGTCGAAAACACCGTGCTTGTCCATGCCGATGCTCCAATCTACATTCAACATGGACGCTCCATTGCTGATGTCAATGCGGACTTCAAAAAGATTATGAGCAGAAGTGATACCTTGAGCTGGGAAGAACTGCTCGAAGCCTTCGCACGTCGTGGTGCCTTCAGTCATACCTTCGGGGGTGATGAATTTCTGAGTCGTTTCCTCGACATGTATGGTGGTAAGCGCGTTGTGCATGGGCATACTCCCATCTACTTTATGCGTAATATCCAACCAAAATCCGTAACGGAAGCGTGGTCCTATGCCGATGGCCGTTGTGTGAACGTAGATGGTGCCATGTTTCTCAACGCCCCCGGCTTCATATACCAACTCCCTGATAAACTATGACTAATGAACATGGAGACATCTTCCGTAGGGGCCTTTATTCATAACGCCCTTGTCCCCATCGACCACGTTTTCCATCCGTTGATTGTGTCCTTCAATCCTTGCCACATAGCTAATGAAGACGAGGGCGTTATAAATAATAGCCCCTACAATTCATTACATGAGCGCAGCCAACAAAATAGCTGGCACTTTCCACGGCGACGGATTCGCCTCAAGGCCCACAAGCTTTGGAAACACCTTCGCCGCCGTTTTGTCATGTGTCGCGAACCACGGAGGCGTCGGCGTACTACGGAACGGTGCCCGCAACACGCTTTTCTGTGGGCGCGAGAACATAAGCGTATTATGCACAACGCCGTTGCCCGACTGAATGTCGTTAATAGGATGACCAGGGAAGGCTCCCCATGTGGTTGAGCAGAGTACAAAACTTGTGCCTGCCCAGTAGTTGAAGCCGATTGAGCCATAGCGCAAATTCGCGATTGCGCGTTCCACCGCCGCCGCAATTGCTGTGTCTTTGAGTGACGTTGGATGTACCAGAAGCGTCGCGTTCAACGTCCCCCACAAATCCTCATTCGCAAATGCGACCGCTTTATCGATGTACTCAACAACGCTCGTTGCCTCTAGTGTCGTCTCGGCGAAGAGACCGCAGAACGCCTCAGTTGTGAAGCACACATCGTCCGTATGTTGTGCATCCACGTTAGCAATCAGCGTCCACGGCAGTTCTTGTGCGTTTGCCGTGCCGATCTGTTCCGCATCGGGATGTTGTGCTACGAACATCTTCTGGCGATCCTGTGCCCCTGGATAATATGAAAGGCGCGTTGGAACCTTCTTCAGGATATCGCGTATTTTCTGTACAAGCTGCTTGCGTTGTCCCCATCCCTCATGCATAATAACAACACGCGTTGCATTACAGTTGAAGCCCGCGTTATTTGTCAGCATCGACACAATATGCTCGGCCTGATAAGCGAGATCGCTTTCGCTCCACTCCCCCGGCACAACGATTACGGGACTCACATTTCCAAGCTCACCCGTAATGCGCTTCGTCAACAATGGCTGTTTTTGTGCCTTACGCGTTGCACCCTCAGCACCTGTGCCGAAGACAATCGCATCGAACGTCTTATCGGAACCTGTAATGTGAATTTCATCAATCCCAGCATGATTACAGAGATAGGCGCCTTCAGCCACGCCACCATACACTACACGCAGAAATCCTTTCTCAATCAAGCTATGAAAACCCTCTTCCATAAGCGGACCGACATAGGCATTGACAGGGTTCATCTTGATTATCACGACCTGATCTTCAACAAAGAGCTTATAGAAGATATCCATTGGTCCGATGCTTGCGACATTACCAGCACCAAGTACCAGTGCAACCTTACCTTCGTGTTGGGTATCCTTATACATCATCGCCTGCGTCTGTGGCAGTTCCTCAGCCGTTACTCCTGGCTCCATCCAGACCTCTGCGGTGACGCCACTAAAGAAAATGCGGTCATACACTGTCATGGGAAACACTGGCGCGACCACCTGCCCGTTGGAGAGCGTCTTGACCTCGCCCGGAATTTTCGGGTGTCCGTCGGTTTCGGTATCCAGCAGTGACTGTCGCAACTGGCACAAGTTTTTGACGACAGGGAACACACCTGCCAACCACTCTTCCCCTGGCGCAATACTGGCTGTTCCTTTGGCTTTCTGGCCTGCATCTACCCAACGCTGGCTTATAGCGTAAAAATCTTGAATGAGTTCGTCGATGAGAGCGATACGTTCACGAATGGTGAAGACAACCCATGCTTTTTTGTGATCTTGCAATTCTTGTATTGCTGTATCCATTGCCTCGTTAGGTGATGCTTGAATACTTCCTGCTACTGTAGGAAATTGTGGTGAACCTTCGCGTGTACTGACTGACATAATGTACCTCCATGGAAAATAATGGCTTCGTTGCACGTATCCACTTTATCTAAACAATATCACGCTACTACAAGTAATTACAAACGACCAATGTTTTGTTGCAGTCTTGGATAATACCATCTGAGGGCCTGTAGTTCACGTTGATACATTGCTAAATGTCCCTCTTCAATCTGTTTTTGAAATGCACTATGGCCCACTTCCGCAGACTCTTGTATAAGCGAGCATAACGCTTGTAATCGTGGCCTAACCATATCTAGCACTTCCTGTGGTTGTACGATACTACCATAGCTCTCACAAAAGAGGAGAAGACGCCTCGCCTGCATTCTGTGGTCTGTTAGTCCAAGTTGTTGTAGTGCTGTATTCCCAAAATGGACGAGCGGCACAAAGCAATACGCTGCATAGGCGAGGTCCCAAACACGTGGTCCTGGTCCAGCAGTATCAAAATCAATGATTGCCTTTGGTTGATGTTTTACAAAAACCATATTGTATGGTGCAAAGTCATTATGACAGATGATTTCATGCTTCTGTATATCTGGATAGCTGAACTGCCAGTTAGCATTATCAGGAGGGATATAATGTGCTGTGAGATCATGGAAACGACGAAGAAGACGTGCAACCTCATCAAGTACAGAATCAGACCACATATAGTAAGGAAGAGGATATTTACCAACCTCTCCCTTAATGAATGTAAGAATTTCGCGCCCTTTGTCGTCAATACCCAACACACGTGGCGTAGCTTCAAATCCATGTCTTTCAAGGTATCTTAGTAGGTCGTGTATCGTCGAACTCCATGGTCCTGCTGTACGCCGAACGGTATCACCTACACGCACAACTTCTGTCATATTTCCACCACCAAGCAATGTTTCTTCGTCTGCCATGAATTTGAGCTTTCTTTAGTTGAAGGAAGAACATATCTTCCTCCAATCCTATGTCTATTTTTCCAATGCTGGCGTATTGCCAAACACTCTCTGTGCTCCCGGCTTTGGTGCTGCCCAACGAGCGGCGTTCGCAATGACGCGCTGCACATCTTTATGGTAATAGGTTGGGTGTCTTTCGTGACCAGGGCGGAAGTAGAAGATTTTACCGCGTCCACGTGTGTAACAGCCTCCACTACGAAAAACCTCGCCACCGCTGAACCAGCTTACAAAAACCAATGTTTCTGGTGGTGGTACGTCGAAGTGTTCGCCATACATCTCTTCATGCTCGATGTCGATGTACTCACCTAACCCCTCAGTGATTGGATGACCGGGGGCGACCACCCACAGGCGTTCATGGTCGTTCCCTTCGCGCCATTTCAGGTCGCACGTCGTCCCCATCAATTGTTTGAATATCTTCGAGAAATGCCCCGAATGAAGCACAACCAGACCCATACCATCCAGCACACGCTGATGTACGCGTGCCACAACCTCGTCACGTACCTCAGCATGCGCCATATGTCCCCACCACACAAGTACATCCGTCGCATCCAAAATAGGTTTGGCAAGGCCGTGTTCAGGTTCATCGAGGGTTGCGGTACGTACCTCGAAACCAGCATCATTGAGAGCCGCCGCGATCACGGTTTGCATACCATCGGGGTAAATCGCAGCCACCTCTTTATCAGTTCGTTCGTGACGATATTCATTCCACACCGTCACATGTATTGTCGAAGCCAATTCGTCAGTCCTTTCATTGCATCGTGTAAGCAGGTTTTTCGTTTCACACGTATTGTACAACTTGAAATGGAGCAAAGGGGCATCTTTGGCATGACAGGGGCAAGCCCTGTCACTACTATAGAAGCAAAAACGGCGTAAACAGTGTATAGTAGTGACAGGGCTTGCCCCATACGCGTTAACTTAACATAGAAAAGCGGCGATGTGTCGAGCAAGGGCGCCCTGGTCCCTTCAACCCTAAAGTTAACGCCTATGGGGCTTGCCCCTGTCATGCCCCCGCTCTGCTTTATATGCTATAATCCCTTCAAGAATGTCGTTAAAAAAGCGTTTCCCTAAGTTAAGAAAGAGAGGTGCAGAAATGTTACTAGATTATCGCTATCCACAGGCTATTGCTGTACAAAGCGGTGCTAGCAGATACGTTTGCCACCGCTTCAAACACTTAGGAGCGCATAATCTATGTCTATTCTCAAGAGGAGTTTCAGTGCATCTACAGTATATCTGATCTACTCAGGTGCAAGTTCCTTCTTATATGTTAATATTTTTTCAGACCCTTTTGAAAAAGGGTAGCGCAGGTGAAAGCCTGCTGGACAAACCCTGCCGGGGAAAGACTTCTTCCTCCACACGGCTCGACCGGTAAAAAAAGATCGTGCT
>JAABUX010000433.1_pt1 | contig 71479 bp, 70 predicted proteins | sample 5561851 | NCBI WGS metagenome assembly JAABUX01 (sample SAMN10711883, study PRJNA513361) | rock metagenome | isolation source: Antarctica rocks | place: Antarctica: Victoria Land, Richard Nunatak red sandstone | collected 2016-01-03
GGATCCGCTACATGATTGAGCAGGTTATTGCCAACCTGAAGACCTGGCGGATCTTGCACGTAGACTACCGTCGGCCGTTCCGGAGCTTCCCTGAAACAATCTCAGCAGTTCTCGCCCTGGAATTCTAAAGGATGGCCTCTGAATAACCCTCAAGGGCTACGGCTTCATCGCGGTCGACGGCGGGAAAGACGTTTTCGTGCACTTCTCGGCTATCCAGGCGGATGGCTACCGCTCCCTTGAAGAGGGACAGCGGGTCGAATTCGAGGTCACGCAGAGCGATCGCGGACCCCAGGCAGAGGCAGTCCGCATCGTGTAAGGCGCCGCAGTACGATCTGCCCCCGGCCCGCGGGAAGGCCCGGCCCCCAGAAGCGGGTCCGGGCTTTTGCGTGTCCGCATATCTCCGGCGGCCGCCGGTCAGCAGCACGCCGGCCGCCGGCCGGCTGACGTCCTGCTGGCGGCCTTACAGCTTGCACTCCCACCCCGAGAGTGCTAAACAAGGCGTTAGCACTCTCGGGGTGAGAGTGACAGAGCAGTGGCGTGATCGGGCAACGAGGCCAATCCGGGCGGCAAGTTAGGAATGCGCGCGGGTGCGGCCGTCCGTCGCGGGCGTGAGCCCGATCGGCACGCAAGGCAAAAAGTTCTTGGAGGACTGGAGCCTATGGCAGCGAAGATGATCGCGTTCAACGAGGAAGCGAGGCGCGGCCTCGAACGCGGCATGAACCAGCTGGCCGACGCGGTGAAGGTGACCCTCGGCCCCAAGGGCCGGAACGTGGTGCTCGAGAAGAAGTGGGGAGCCCCCACGATCACCAACGATGGCGTGTCCATCGCCAAGGAGATCGAGCTCGAGGACCCGTGGGAAAAGATCGGCGCCGAGCTAGTTAAGGAAGTAGCGAAGAAGACCGACGATGTTGCCGGTGACGGCACGACGACGGCTACCGTGCTCGCCCAGGCGCTGGTCCGCGAGGGCCTGCGTAACGTGGCGGCAGGAGCAAACCCGATGTCGCTCAAGCGCGGCATCGAGGCGGCCGTGGAGCGGGTAAGCGAGGAGCTTTCCAAGCTTGCCAAGGACGTGGAGACGAAGGAGCAGATTGCTTCGACCGCATCCATCTCCGCCGGGGACACCGCGATCGGCGAGATGATCGCCGAGGCGATGGACAAGGTCGGCAAGGAAGGCGTCATCACCGTCGAGGAGAGCAACACCTTCGGCCTCGAGCTTGAGCTCACCGAGGGCATGCGCTTCGACAAGGGATACATCTCGCACTACTTCGCCACCGACCCGGAGCGGATGGAGGCCGTCCTCGACGACCCCTACATCCTCATCGTCAACTCCAAGGTGTCGGCCAACAAGGACCTGCTGCCGCTGCTGGACAAGGTGGTGCAGTCCGGCAAGCCGCTGGTCGTCATCGCCGAGGACGTCGAGGGCGAGGCGCTGGCCACCCTGGTGGTCAACAAGATCCGCGGCCTGTTCAAGTCCGTCGCGGTGAAGGCTCCCGGTTTCGGTGACCGCCGCAAGGCCATGCTCGGCGACATCGCGATCCTCGTGGGCGGTCAGGTTATCAGCGAGGAAGTCGGCCTCAAGCTGGAGAACGCCGACCTTGACCTGCTCGGCCGGGCCCGTAAGGTTACGGTCACCAAGGACGAGACGACTATCGTCGACGGCTCGGGCGACGCGGAGCAGATCTCCGGCCGGGTGAACCAGATCCGGGCCGAGATCGAGAACAGTGACTCCGATTATGACAAGGAGAAGCTGCAGGAGCGGCTGGCGAAGCTGGGCGGCGGCGTCGCGGTCATCAAGGCCGGAGCGGCGACCGAGGTCGAGCTGAAGGAGCGCAAGCACCGCATCGAGGACGCGGTGCGTAACGCCAAGGCAGCGGTCGAGGAAGGCATCGTCCCCGGCGGCGGCGTGGCTCTGATCCAGGCGGGCAACAACGCGTTCGACAAGCTCGAGCTCACCGGTGACGAGGCCACTGGCGCCACCATCGTCCGCCGCGCGCTGGACGAGCCGCTCAAGCAGATCGCGATCAACGCCGGCCTTGAGGGTGGCGTCGTGGTCGAGAAGGTGCGCTCGCTGGAGCCCGGCCACGGCCTGAACGCGGCCAATGGCGAGTACGTCAACATGTACGAGCACGGGATCATCGACCCCGCGAAGGTGACGCGCTCTGCCCTGCAGAACGCTGCCTCCATCGCGGCGCTGTTCCTCACTACCGAGGCAGTGATCGCCGAGAAGCCGGAGAAGAACCCGGCTCCGGCCGGCCCCGGCGGCGGCGGTGACATGGACTTCTAGCCGGCCTGGCCGGCCCGCGAGCATGCGGCCGGCTCAAGACGGCAGGTCCTGCGTTACCCGCCCGCTGCTCACAGTCGCAGGCGGACAAGTACACGTCAGTGGCGGCCCCGGCTCTTGCCGGGGCCGCCGCTGGCATTTGCGGTCGGCGCCAGGTTGCGGTTGCGCAACAGCGCCCTGTGCGCGCGCCAGCGCCGGCCCGCCCGGTCAGCGACTTACCGTGACCAGTGCGAGCACAAGCTTTCATAACCCGTCACATAAATGGCATTATCGGATCATGAGCCCCCCTAGTGAACAGCTCATCCGTGACTACCTGAATAAGGTCTCGGTTGCCGGCCTGAGCAGGCTGAGCTCAGCCGAGCGCCGGCACCTGCTGGCGCGCACTCGCGAGTCCATCGAGCGCGAGGTCGGCACATCCGGCGCCGCGCCAGCCGGTCAGGTGGCCAGCGTCCTGGCGGCGCTCGGTGAGCCAGAAGCCCTGGTGGAGCAAGCTGGCCGGCCTCCGGCACCGGCTGGCGGCGGGTCGGCTAGTGGCGGGCCGGCCAGCGCGAGGCAGGGTGCTGCGGGGAAAGGTGGCGCCCCGCAGCGGACACGTCAGTTCACCGGCCCGAACGCGCGGTCCGGCACCTGGCGGCCGCCAGCCGAGCAGGACGCCCAGCAGCCCCGAGACGCCGGCCGCCGGCCGCCGCCAGGAGCAAGCGCCGGGCCGAAGCGCGGCAGGCGCGGTGCCGGCGCATCAGATAACAGCCTGCCAGCCTTCGCCGATCTCGCCGCAAAGTCCAGGCGGCAGCCGCCCGGACCGCCCGGCGCTGCCGTATCCCTGCCGGTAAACGGTCTGGCCAGCCAGGCCCCCGGTCCGTTGCCGGCCGCCGCTAACCGCGGTTCCCGCGCGTCACCGGCCGGCCCGGCCACCGCCGTACCGCCGCCGTGGCCGGCCCGGCGCAGCGGCCAGACCGGTTACCACGGCGAGGCGCCCCGCACCGGGCCAGCCGGGCAGCGGCCGCCGGACGGCAGGGCGCCGGACGGCGGGGCGCAGATGTCAGCCAGTTCGCGGGCACCCGGTGCCACTGCGGCTGAACGGGCGCCCAGCCCGGTGGCATCAGCGCTCCGCCGGGTCGCGGCAGCCGCCTGGGCACTTGCTCGCCAGCATCCGCTGGAGGCATCCGTCCTGATTCTGCTAGGGCCGGGAACGTTTATCTACCCGCCGGCCTGGCTGCTCGCGGCGGTCCTGGCAGTGCTGTCGAAGACCTGGGACGGCCGAGATAAATGGGCGGGACTCGCAGGCCCGGTAGTCATGGTCGCCGTCGGCGCCTGGCTGGACGTCCTGCTGGGCGGCAGCCGGGCCTCAGCCGGCGCTTACGCAGCCGAGGCCTGGCACTTTGCCGCCTACGTCAGCCGGGTCGCCGCGCTGCTCGGCGCAATTTACCTGACCCGGCGGCTGCTCCGGGGCCGCCGCCAGCCCGCGGTGCCGCCGTGGAACCGGCATCACCTGGGCTGATCGCCGCCGGACCGATACCCTTAAGCCGCAGCAGCCCAGTGCCCGTTTGTCCCTCTTCGCGTAAAGGTTCCCGCCCGTGCCGACTGGCAAGGTCAAGTGGTACGACGCCGATAAAGGCTTCGGCTTTCTCACCCGTGACGACGACGCCGGCGAGGTGTTCGTGCACTCCAAAGCGCTGACGCCGCCAGGGACGGCGCTGCGTCCGGGGCAGCGGGTGGAATTCGGCGTGGCCGAGGGCCGCCGGGGCACGCAGGCACTCCAGGTCCGGGCGCTTGAGCCGCCCCCGACTATCGCGAAGGCAAGCCGCAAGGACCCCGATCAGATGACCGTGATCGTCGAGGATCTGATCAAGCTCCTTGACGGCGTCTCCAACACCTACCGGCGCGGGAAGCATCCCGACGGCAAGGACGGGAAGAAGATCGCTGCCGTGCTGCGCGCAGTCGCCGACGACGTGGACGTGGACGTGGACGTCTAAGAGGGCACCTGATCCCGCAGTCATCAGGTCCGCCTGAGTGCGGTGATGTTTTGCTTTCGAGATACCGCACTCATGGGGCGAGCAAACAGGCAAGCGCCAAACACGACGCGTTCAGCACGCCTGATGAGCCTAATATTGTGGCGTGAGCAAGCCAGTCATCAGCGTGCGCGCCGAAGACCATCCGTCCTGGGCTGAGGTGGTGCGGCATATTGAGCGCGGGGAATCTGTGTCGGTCATTGCCCAAGGAGACCACGTCGCCGATGTGGTGCCCTCCGGCGAGCTGGAACGCCTGCGCGAGACTATCGACGTGCTCTCGGACGCCGACCTAGTGCATGACCTGCGGGAAGGGCTAGCCGACGTGCTCAGCGGCCGCGTATTCTCCGCCGGAGACATCACAGCTGACCTGGATGCCCGCCGCGCCGCGTCCGAAATGACGACCGATCAGCGCGGCACGAGAAAGACAGTGCCCGCGTCAGAGCTGAACGGTCAGCCGCCGCCGCTTCAGCATCAGCGCTGACAGTGACAGCGTCAGGCCGCCGGCGGCTACTGACAGGCCGGTAACGCCGCTGTTGGTCAGCGACATCGCCAGTCCGGCCAGGCCGCCGGCCACCCAGGACAGCTGGTGCAGGGTCTCCGACGCGGCGAAGGTAGACGAGCGGACCTCTTCGCCGATTTCCCGCTGCACGATGGAGTCAAGCGCGAGCTTGACCAGGGTCTGGCCCAGTGCGGCCGCCAGCGCCACGACCAGGGCTGCCCAGAGGCCGAAAAACGCGGCGCAGGCGGCAGTGATACCGATAGCCAGTGCCAGCATGCCGAAGATGATGACCTGCGGCGCGCGCGACCGCAGGGCGGCGCCGATCCCGGTGCCCAAGAACCCGCCTGCGGCCGCGGCACCGATCATCTCGCCGAGCGCGACCTTGTCGGGCACCGTGCCGAAGTGGACAGTCCGCAGCAGGAACGCGAGGAAGAAGATCATGTAGCCGGAAAAGGCGCGCAGCGTCGCGTTCGCGCGCATAGCCTCCGCGACGACAGGCCCGACCGAAGGCAGCGCGAAGATCCGCCGCCATGATGGCCGCCGCCGGCCGGCCGCCCCGTCGCCGGGATCTGCCCCGCGCCCACGAGCCGGGCCGCTGGGTGGCTCCGTGTGCTGCCCAGAGGCAGTGTGCTGCGCACCGGCGGTGTCCGGCGCCGGGGCCGGCCCGTGCTGACCGGATTCGGATGACTCGGCGGCGTCGACGCCCGCCGGCAGTCGCAGACCGGGAATGACCGCAGCTATGTACACCAGGGTGCCGATCCGGAGCACCCAGGCGGCGCCGCCGGACTTCCCGCCTGCCAGGGCGTCGATCCCGGCGGCTGTCAGCGCCGCCAGGGTCGTGCAGACCAGCGAGGCAAGGGCCGTCCGGGCATTGGCGGTGACTAGCGGGATCTGGCTGGGCAGCAGCCGCGGCGTGACCGCTGCCCTGGTCACTCCGTAGGCCTTCTGCAGCACGAGCACGCCGAACGCGGCCGGCAGCAGGGTGACGGCGTCGTTGTGCTGCACCGCGCCGGCCATTCCCCAGCACAGCAGCCCGCGGGCCAGCAGGGTGCCGATGAGAAGATAGCGGCGGCCCTGCCGCGCCCGGTCCAGCATCGGCCCGATGAACGGTGCCAGCACGGCGAACGGCGCCATGGTGATGAGCAGGGCCAGCGCTACCCGGCCGCGTGCCTGCTCCACCGACGCGCTGAAAAAGAGGGTCCCGGCCAGTGCGACAGCCACGAACGCGTCGCCGGCGCTCCCCGCCGCGGTCAGCTCGATGAGGTGCGAGAGCCCCGTTCCGCGGGCGCCCGAGGCACCCGTCATCCGGTGCACCGCGGTCGTCGCGCCGCTCGCGGCGGCACCGCCGGCCCGGGCGGCGGAATGCGAGGCGGCGAAAAACGACCGCCTTGCCCGCGTGCCCGGACCGGAGTCTCCCATAGCCCTCAGTATTCTGCCCGCCTGCGGCCGCCCGACACCGTGACCGTCCCCGCCACTGTGGCCGCCCCGCCCACCGGTGACCGTCCCCGCCACCGTGACCGCCCCGCCCACCGGTGACCGTCCCCGCCACCGTGACCGTCCATGGTTGCGAAGTGGCCTCAGTCCGGCTATCGGGGCGCATGCATCCCCCGGCATGGGGTTCAATTACTGATCGTGAGCCCAAATCGTGTCCGCCCCAGGGAGCTCGACGAGGCTTGCGCGCAGGCCTTCGACCTTGCCCGTGCCGCCGTCGAGGACCTGGTCGGGCCGGAGCAGGTCGGGCCGCTACTCGGCTCGCAGGCCGACGGTGACCGGGTGGTCACGCACCTGTTCGCCTGCCTGGACCCGGCATACTCGGGCTGGCGCTGGGCGGTCACGGTAGCGCGGGCATCCCGGTCCAAGCGGGTGACCGTCGACGAGAGCGTGCTGCTGCCAGGCCCGGACTCGCTGCTGGCCCCGGACTGGGTGCCGTGGAGCGAGCGGGTCAGGCCAGGCGACGTGGGGGTCGGTGATCTGCTGCCTGCCAGCTTCGATGACGAGCGCCTGGTCCCGGTGGGGATGCTCGGCGGTGACGACGGCGTGCTGACGTGGGATGACAGTGACACCTGGGCGGACACTTCCTGGGCTGCCAGCCCCATTTCCGACACCGACACCGACACTGCGGCGACGGCTGACGCCGCGGCGCCCCAATTGCCAGCCCTCGCTGCGGTGGCGGACGCCGGCTCCGGTCCGGCCGGCCGCCGGCGCCGGGTGCTGTCGGCTATCGGCCGCGACCTGGCCGCTGAGCGCTGGTACGCCAGCGAGCACGGGCCGAGTTCGCCGTTGGCCAGCGCTGCTCCCGGACCGTGCTCGACCTGCGGGTTCCTGGTCCTGCTGAACGGCCCGCTCGGCCGGGTTTTCGGCGCGTGCGCCAATGAGTTCGCCCCGGATGACGGGCGGGTGGTAGCCCTGGACCACGGCTGTGGGGCACATTCTGAGGCGAGTACGCCGGGGGGAACGCACGGCTCGCCGGTGCCGGTGATCGACGAGCTCGGTTACGACCTGGTGGACGCTCCGGGGATCTCGATGGCCGACACGGTCTTTGAGTCCCTGGACTACGACCGGGGCTAGCCGCCAGGCGCAGGCCGGGCCTGCTCGCGCCGCGCGGCCGCGCGGCGGCGCGACTTCTTCAGCTGCGGGACGTAAGCCAGGCCGAACAGGCCGATGCCGATGCCGACGACGCAGGTCCAGATCCACCAGTGATCCGGCGCGGGCAGCTGCCCGCGAGCCAGCACGAGCACGAGCAGGGCGATTGCCCAGCCCGCGGTGATGATGCCGGTGATCAGCTGGTCCGCGCCTTCGAACGGCGGCGGGACCGGCCGGCTGGGACGGGCCACGCCAACAAGGGTAACCCTGGGCAATGGCTGCGCCGGCAGGCATCCCCGGCGTGGTGTACTTAAGGCGCGCCCGATCCTGGCCGCTCCCGCCCGCGTTGCCGGCTGGCTGCGGCGGAATATCATCCGCCTGCACTCGGTTAGCAAAGGTAATGACTCAGGCTAACGAATATGACAGTATCCCAGACGAGGTCGGACGCCGGCCTGGCGTCCTCGCTCCGGATTTCCGTGAGCCGGCTGGCGCGCCGGCTCCGGGCCGAACGGCTAGCCAGGGGACTGGAGCCCGAGCTATCCGAGACTCAGCTGGCCGCCCTGGGCACGCTGGAGCGGCACGGAACGATGACGCCCGGCGAACTCGCCGATCACGAGAAGGTCCAGCCGCCCTCCATGACCCGCGTTATCGCGGCACTGGCGGAACGCGGCCTGGTACTGCGGGCACCGCGGCCCGGCGACCGGCGTCAGGTGATGCTGACGGTGACCGATCAGGGCACGGCAGTAGTCCAGCAGTCCCGGCGGCTGCGGGAGGCATGGCTGGCCCAGCGGCTGCGGGAACTCAGCCCGGCCGACCGGGCCACGCTCCGCGCGGCGGCGCCGATCCTAGAGAAACTCAGCCAGTCCTGACGGCTGCGCCGGCTCGGACTGTGCTAGCTCCGAAGACTGTGCTAGCTCCGAAGACTGTGCTAGCTCCGAAGACTGTGCTAGCTCCGAAGACTGTGCTAGCTCCGAAGACTGCGCCGGCTCCGACGACCGCGCCGGCTGCGCAGCCACGGCGGACCTTCGGCTCGCTGCGGACCCGCAACTACCGGCTTTTCGCCACCGGCCAGGTGATCTCCAATACCGGCAGCTGGATGCAGCGGGTAGCCCAGGACTGGCTGGTACTGGAGCTGACACACGGCAGCGGCTGGGCACTGGGGGTCACGACCGGCCTGCAGTTCCTGCCGCTGCTGCTGCTCAGCCTCTGGGGCGGAGTGATCGCCGACCGGTACCCCAAGCGCAGCATCCTGATCGCCACTCAGGCGCTGATGGGCGCGCTGGCGCTGCTGCTGGGCCTGCTCGCGCTGACCGGAGTGGTGGCGCTGTGGCACGTCTACGCGCTGGCGTTCGCGCTCGGGCTGGTCACCGTCATCGACAACCCGGCCCGGCAGGCCTTCGCCGTCGAGATGGTCGGCCGTGCCAGCATGGCCAACGCGATCGCCCTCAACAGCGCCGTGTTCAACCTCGCCAGGATCATCGGGCCCGCGGTCGCCGGCCTGGTAATCGCGGCCGCGGGGACGCCCGCCGCGTTCCTGATCAACGCAGCCTCCTACGGCGCGGTGCTGGTCAGCCTGAAGATGATGCGGCCCGGCGAGCTGAATCCCGTGGCGCCGGTCCACCGGGCTAGCGGGCAACTGCGCGCTGGCCTGGCGTTCGTCCGGGCGCGCCCCCGGCTGTGGCTGCCGCTCACGCTGATCTTCTTCGTGTCCACTTTCGGGATGAATTTCCAGGTCACAACCGCGCTAATGTCGCGCGAGGTGTTCCGCACCGGGGCCGGCGAGTTCGGCATCGCGTCGGCTGTCTTCGCGGTCGGCGCGCTCGGCGGCGCGCTGCTCGCCGCCCGGCGCGGCAGGCCCACGCTGCGGCTGCTGGTGCTTACCTCGTTCGCGTTCAGCGTCTTCGAAATCCTGACCGGGCTGATGCCGACCTTCTGGACCTTCGTGATCATGCTGGTGCCCACCGGCCTGACGCTGCTGACGATGACCACGGCGGCGAACTCCACGATCCAGCTCGGCACCACCCCGGAAATGCGCGGCCGTGTCATGGGCCTGTACATGCTGGTGTTCCTCGGCGGCACCCCGATCGGCTCCCCGCTGGCCGGCTGGGCAGCCCAGCAGTTCGGCCCGCGGATCGCACTGATTTCCGGCGGGGTCATCTCGGTCGCCGCCACCGTCGCCGTGGGCCTGCTGCTGGCCCGCCGCAGCGGCCGCCAGATCCGCACCTTCGTGCGCCCCGCCACCCTCATCCGCGCCCTCGCCTGAGAGTCCCGCGGTATGAGGCTGTTCGCGGCGATCACGGTACCGCCGGAGGCGACGGCCGAAATCGAGGCAGCGGTAGCGCCGCTGCGGCCCACCTGGCCGGGCATGAGCTGGGCCGACTTCGGGCACTGGCATCTGACACTAACGTTTCTCGGCGAAGTGACGGCTACCCTCGTCCCGGAGCTGGCAGCCGGACTGGGGTCGGCGGCGCGGGAGCACCCGGCCGCCGTCCTCTCGGTCCGCGGCGCCGGGGCGTTCCCCGGACCCGCGAGCGGCCGGGTGCTGTGGGCCGGGGTGCACGCGCAGACCGGCGCCGGGCAGGCAGCACTCGCCGCGCTCGCAGCTGCGGTCGCGGACGCCGCCCGCCGCGCTGGCGCCCCGCCTGCGGACGAAGGCAGGAGCTACCGGCCGCACCTGACCCTCGCACGCTGCTGCGAGCCCCTCGATGTCACTCCGCTGGTCAGTACGCTGGCGGGGTTCGCCGGCTCGGCCTGGACGGCCCGGCGAATGCAGCTGCTCAGCAGCAGGCCAGGCCGTCGGCCGCGTTATCAGGCCCTCGGTACCTGGCCGCTGCTGGCCGAAATTCCGGCGGTCAATCACCGGTCACGGATTGTGCCATCGGTCGGCGGGGACGCCAGCGTGCCCGGCGTGGGGTGATACGAATTGGCCATGGCTGGTCGGCTGCTGCTCGTTCATAGCCCGCTGGTGGGTTGCGCAACCTGGGATCTGGTCGCGGCTGACCTGGCCGGCGCTGGCTACGAGGTAGGCGTCCCTGACCTTACTGGCACGGTCACGGCAGGGCCGCCGTACTGCTTGCGCCAGGCGCGCGTGATAGCCCGCAGCGCGTCCGGCCGGCCGGTGATCCTCATCGGTCATAGCGGTGCGGGGCCGCTCCTGGCAGCGGCGGGGGAGATCATCGATCAGGTCCGGGGTTACGTCTTCGTCGACGCTGGCCTGCCGATCCCGGGGCGGACCTGGATGGAGACCGTTTCCCCGGATCTGGCGGCCCGATTGCGGGAGATGGCTGATGCGGGGGCTGGCTGCCCCCCTGGCCGCAATGGTGGGGTGATGAGGTTCTGGCCGGGCTGGTCCCGGATCTGGCTGCGCGGCAGCGCTTCGCCGCCGGGTGCCGCCGGCTGCCGCTGGCCATGTTTGCGGAAATTCACCCGCCGGCGCCGCGGTGGCCCGACGCCCCCGCTGCTTACCTGCAGCTGAGCGAGGCATACGAGGATCAGGCGGCCAGGGCGCGGGAACTTGGCTGGCCCGTGATGGAGCAGATGAGCCACCACCTCGCGCTGCTGACTGAGCCCGGCCGGATCGCCGGATCGCTGCGTGAGCTGATCGGCCGGCTTCGCCGGTAACAGGCCGGAGGTGGAAGATGCAGGAGCCTGACGTGATCACCGCAGCGGCCTTCCAGATGCGTGTGCGCTGGCATCGGGACGTCCGCGGTGCGCCGCGCCAGCCCGCCTGCCAGGTCGCCGTTGAGCGGCCGCCAGAGCGGCGAAGCGCTGCTTAGAGCTGCCCGGCGACGTAATCGATGCACGCGGTGAGTGCCTCGATGTCGGCCGGGTCGACGGCGGGGAACATCCCGACGCGCAGCTGGTTGCGGCCGAGTTTGCGGTAGGGCTCGGTGTCCACGATTCCGTTCGCCCGCAGCGCAGCGGCGATCCTGGCGGCGTCCACGGCGTCGTCGAAGTCGATGGTGGCGACCACGTCCGAGCGCTGGGCCGGGTCGGCCACGAAGGGCGCCGCGAATTTCGACTGCTCCGCCCACCCGTACAGCAGCCGGGCGGACTGCGCCGTCCGCGCCGTAGTCCAGGGCAGCCCGCCATGGCCGAGCATCCAGTCGAGCTGCTCGGCCATCAGGATCAGCGTGGTGAGCGCGGGAGTATTAGTGGTCTGCTGCTGCCGGGAGTTGCTGATCGCCGCCGGCAGCGACAGGAATTCGGGGATATACCGGCCGCCGGCCGCCAGTCGCGCGGCCCGTTCGAGTGCCGCCGGGGACATCAGCGCGATCCACAGGCCCCCGTCGGCGGCAAAGCACTTCTGCGGCGCAAAATAATAAGCGTCGAACTCAGCGGCGGCCACTGGCATCCCGGCCGCGGCGCTGGTTGCATCGACCAGCACCAGGGCGCCGTCGTCCGCGCCGGGTACCCGGCGCACCGGCATGGCCACCCCGGTGGATGTCTCGTTATGGGTCAGCGCGTAGACGTCGATGCCCGCCGCCGGGCGCGGCAGCGGGTGCGTGCCCGGCGGCGACTCGATCACCATCGGGGCGTCCAGCCACGGCGCGGCGGCAGTCGCCCGGCCGAACTTCGCGGAGAACTCGCCGAACTCCAGGTGCTGAGACTTACGCTGCACCAGCCCGAATGCCGCGACCTCCCAGAACGCGTTGGTCCCCCCATTGCCGAGCACCACGCAGTAGCCGTCCGGCAGCGAGAACAAGTCCGACAAGCCGGCGCGGACCTGCTGGACCAGTGCCCGGACCGGGGCCTGCCGGTGCGAGGTTCCCAGCAGGCCGGCCCGCGGTCCCGCGGTCAGGGCCGCCAGCTGCTCCGGCCGGATCTTCGACGGCCCGCAGCCAAACCGGCCGTCCGCGGGCAGCAGCCCGGCCGGGATGACGATGGCGGGCGGCTCCGGCCATGCCTGCCCGGCTGTCGCCGGGCGCGGCTGTTCAGACATCGTGGTCGAGCACCTCCGCAGCGCCGGGCACATCCCGCACGGACCGGGCCTTCGGGCCGACGTAGCGGGCGCTGGGGCGGACCAGCCGCCCGGTCCGCTTCTGCTCCAGGATGTGCGCGGCCCAGCCGGCCGTCCGGGCGCAGGTGAACATCGAGGTGAACATGTGCGACGGCACGCCGGCGAAGTCCAGGATGATGGCGGCCCAGAACTCGACGTTGGTGGCGAGGACGCGGTCCGGCCGGCGTTCATGCAGCTCAGCGAGGGCGGCGGTCTCTAGCGCGACAGCTACGTCGTACCGCGACGCGTCAAGTTCCTGGGCGGTCCGGCGCAGCACCCGGGCCCGCGGGTCTTCGGCCCGGTACACCCGGTGACCGAAGCCCATCAGCCGGTCACCGCTGTCTAGCGCCTTCTTGACGTAGGCCTCGGCGTCGCCGGTCCGCTCGACTTCCTCGATCATGCCGAGCACCCGCGCCGGGGCGCCCCCGTGCAGCGGGCCGGACATCGCGCCGACCGCCCCGGACATGGCCGCGGCGACATCCGCCCCGGTTGACGCGATCACCCGCGCGGTGAACGTGGAGGCGTTCATGCCGTGCTCGGCTGCCGACGTCCAGTAGGCGTCGATGGCCTTCACGTGCTTGGGGTCGGGGTCGCCGCGCCACCGGACCATGAACCGCTCGGTGATGGTCCGTGCCTCGTCCACCCGCTGCTGCGGCACCATCGGCAGCCCGAGGCCGCGGGCTGCCTGGGCTACGAACGACAGCGCCATCACCGAGGCCCGGGCCAGGTCATCGCGGGCCTGCTCGTCGGTGATGTCGAGCAGCTGGTGCATGCCCCAGGCGGGTGCCAGCATCGCCAGCGCGCTCTGCACGTCGACCCGGATGTCGCCGGAGTGCACCGGGATCGGGTAGGCCTCGGCCGGCGGCAGGCCGGGGGCGAACTTGTCGTCCACCAGCAGGCCCCAGACGTGCCCGTAGGAAACATGGCCCGCGAGTTCCTCGATGTCCACGCCCCGGTACCGCAGCGAGCCGCCCTCCCGGTCGGGCTCGGCGATCTGGGTCTCGAACGCGACGACGCCTTCCAGGCCGGGAACAAAATCGGACATGTGCGTTCCTCCGTCTCGTGGCGGCGGCCAGGCCGCCGGCTGCCGGCGAGACCGGCCCGCGGTCATGACCTGCTGCCGGCCGGTCACCTACTCGGCCGGATTTGCCGGCCGGTCCATTCAATCGCGTGCGGCTACGCGTTGGTAACCCGGGCGGCCGGTCCGGTTGCGGCGGTGCGGGCGGCCGGCCCGGTTCATCCAGTCAGCCGGCCTGCTCCAGCCGGCGTCCCCGCTGTAGTCCCGCTGTAGTCCCGGCTGCAGCGCCGGATGGCGGGTGCGAGAGGATCGGTGCCCGTGAACGCCCTACCCCCGAATGACGGCCGGGAAAAGCCGGAGCCGCTGGACGCAGGCCTGGACGCAGAGTCGCTGGCGGCTGACCCGGTCGCGCAGTTCGCCCGCTGGATGGCGGACGTCGTCGCTGCCGGGCTGCCCGAGCCGACCGCGATGGTCCTGGCCACCGTCTCGGCCGCGGGGCGGCCGCGGGCCCGGACCGTGCTGCTGAAAGGCTACGACGCCGCCGGATTCACCTTTTACACCAACCGGACGTCGCGCAAGGGCCGGGACCTGGCGGAGGTGCCGCGCGCGTGCCTGCTGTTCGGGTGGCACGCGATCTACCGGCAGGTGATCGTCGAGGGCACCGTGACGCCGCTGTCCACGCCGGAGAGCGAGCCGTATTTCCACTCCCGCCCGCGCGGCTCACAGCTCGCGGCCAGGGCCAGCCGCCAGTCCACCGTCCTGTCGTCCCGCCGTGAGCTGGAAGACCGGCACGCGGAGCTGGCGGCGCGCTGGCCGGAGGGCACGCAGATCCCGATGCCGGACTTCTGGGGCGGCTACCGGGTAGTGCCCGAGGTCATCGAGTTCTGGCACGGCCGGACGAGCCGGATGCACGACCGGTTCCGGTACAGCGGCGGCACGGACGGCTGGCTGATCGAGCGCCTGGCGCCCTGATGCCGGCGCCGGCCCGCGATGCCAGCGCCGGCCCGGCCGGCGGCGGCGTGCCGGGCTGCGGGAACAGGCTTTCTCCCGGCCGGCGGCATAGCATCGTCGGTGAGGGAGGGGACCCTTGACCGCGCACGGGCTGATCGACACCACCGAGATGTACCTCCGCACCGTCTTCGAACTCGAAGAAGAGGGCATCCCGCCGCTTCGCGCGCGTATCGCCGAGCGGCTGTCGCAGAGCGGCCCCACCGTCAGCCAGACCGTGGCGCGGATGGAGCGCGACGGCCTGCTGCGCGTCGAGGGGGACCGGCAGCTGGCTCTGACCGCTGCCGGGCGCGCCCTGGCGGTGCGGGTGATGCGCAAGCACCGGCTGGCCGAGTGCCTGCTGGTTAACGTCATCGGGCTGCCGTGGGAGGAAGTCCACGTCGAGGCCTGCCGCTGGGAGCACGTGATCTCCGACAGCGTCGAGCGCAAGGTGGTGGAACTGCTCGGGTACCCGGTCCGGTGCCCGCACGGAAATATCATCCCCGGCCTGACCGAGCTCGGCGGCCCTGGCGCCGGGCGCCCGCGCGACGCCGGCGCCGCTGCGGATCACGATACGGTCATGACGAAGGCCGCCGCCGCGACGCCGGCCGGCCCGGTGGTAGTCCGCCGGATCAGCGAGCAGGTTCAGAGCGACCCGGCGCTCATGCTTAAACTCAGGAACGCCGGGATACAACCCGGACGCGAGGTTATGATCGCGGTCAGTGACAACGGCGTGCGGGTGACAAGTGACGACACGGCTGGCAGTGGCAGCACCGAGCTGCCCTTCGACGTTGCCGCGCACCTGTTCGTCTCGCCGCCGTGAGCGGGGCGGCGGCCCGGTCGGCGTGCTGGCGGCGCCGGGCCTGCAGCTGATGCCCGCAGTCGGCCCCGGCGGCGGCGAGGCGGCTCGGTGAGACCGGGCGCTAACTTCGATACCGCCGGCCCGGCCGGCGCTGCGGGACCCGGCGCTGCGGCGGGACCCGGCGCGTCCGGACTCGATGCGGCCGCGGTTCTGCGGCAGGCTGACCTGGGCGTGGTCGTCATCGACCGGCAGGGCAACCTGCAGTACGCGAATCCTGGCGCGGTGATGCTGTTCGGCTTTCCCGCCGAGGCCGCGCATATCATCGGCCGGCCCCTGGTCTCGCTCGGCTTCGAGGAAGGCGACGCGCGGAAGGCGCAGTCGCTGGCCGACCAGGTGCTGCGCGGCCGCCCCTGGGAAGGGACGATCGCCAGCCGCCGCGCGGACGGCTCCCGCATTTTCGTCCGGGCTCAGGCCGCGCCGCTGCGCGAGCCGTCCGGCCAGATTACCGGCGTCATGATCATGGCGCGGGAGGCGACCCGCCTGGGCAGCCAGCGGGCCAGCGACCGGATCGGGCTGCTCGAGCGCATCGGCGAGCGCCTGGCCGGATCGCTGGAACTGAGCGTCACGCTGCGCCAGGTGGCGGAGACGCTGGTGCCGCAATTCGCCGATCACTGTTTCATCGACCTGTTCCAGGGCGACGCGCTGGTGCGCCGGGCCCTGTGGAATGCCCGCGGCTGGGTCCCGCGGCCCGGTACCTGGGCGATGGTGGGCGACCAGGTCAGCTACCCGCCCGGACATTTCTGCGAGGTCGCCATGACGCGGCTGGAGACCATCGTGGTCGAGGATCTCGGCGAGGACTCCTACCCGGCGCCCAGCCCGGAAAGCCTGCAGGCGGGCACCGACATCGGCCTGACGTCGGTGGTCGCCGCGCCGCTGATCGTGCGCGGCGAGCTGCTCGGCGTGATGAGCCTGGGCCTGTCCGCGCTGACCAGCCGCGAGGACCGGCATTACGGCGGCGACGACCGCGAGTTCCTCGGCGCGATCGCGGGCCGGGTCGCCATTGCGATCGACAACGCGATGCTCTTCGAGGAGGAACGGCGGACCGCCCTGGCCTTCCAGACCAGCTTGCTGCCGCAGGATCCGCCGCCGCTGGACGGCCTGGAGGTCGCCTACAAGTACGTCCCGGCCAAGCCGCTGGAGACGCACGGCCAGGGCATCCAGACTCAGGTGGGCGGCGACTGGTACGACATCATCCCGCTGTCGGCAGGCCGGGTCGGCATCGTGATCGGGGACGTGGAAGGCCGCGGCGCCCGCGCCGCCGCCGCGATGGGCCAGCTGCGCGCCGCGCTGCGGGCGTTCGCCCAGGACGACAAGCCGCCGGCCGAGATCCTGCGGCGGCTGGATGACTGGTGCCGGTCGCTCGGCCCCGCCGGGCCGGGTCTCACCGCGGCTGACCCGCCGACGGTCAGCTGCACCTACCTGGTCTACGACGCCTGGTCCAGGATGCTGTCCTTCGCCAACGCCGGCCATGACGCGCCGATCCTGAGCACCGAGAGCGGCGGCACCTGCCAGCTGGAGATCCGGCACAAGGGCGTCCTGCTCGGCGTGCGCGGCAAGGGCATGGCCGGCCTGCCGTCCTACCGGGAGGAATCACTGCGGCTGGCGCCCGGCTCGACGCTGGTCTTCTACACCGACGGCCTGACCGACCGGCGCGGCCGGGCCGACGGGGCCGGGCATTATTCCGACGCTGAGGTGCAGCAGATGCTGCGGTCGGCCGTCGGCGGCGCGGCAGCCGGCAGCGTCGAGGGGATCGCCCTGGCAGCCGAGGGCGCGGTGCCCGGCGAGATCGACGACGACATGGCCATCGTGGTGGTGCGGACGTCCGCGGTCGACCTGGCCTCCTGGGAAGGGCAGTTCCCGGCCGAGCCGATCCGGGTGTCGCAGGCGCGGCGGCAGGCGCTGGAGACGTTCCGCGACTGGGGCATGGATCCCGGCCAGGCCGATCTTGCCTGCCTGCTGGTTTCTGAGGTCGTGACGAACGTGGTGCTGCACGCGGCGGTGTCGCTCGGCCCGCGGCGTGCCGCCGCCGGGCTCAATGCTGACCCGGAGTTCGAGCCCACCGTGGAAGGCTGGCCCGAGCTTGACGAGGACTGGGACGGCGGCCCGGCCAGCGCCGCCGTCAGTGCCGCCCCCGGGGGGGCCGGCGAAGCCGGGGACGGCACCGGTAGCGGGAATCTGCGCGGCGCCTCCGGTCAGGACTTTACCCTCCGGCTGCGGCGCGGGCAGGATTCCGTCTGGGTCGAGGTGTTCGACACCGATCTGCGGCTGCCGCGAATCCGCAGCGCCGGCGAAACCGACGAAGGCGGCCGCGGTCTTTACCTCGTCGATCAGCTCGCTACCCGGTGGGGCTCCCGGCCGACCAGCGACGGCAAGGCGGTCTGGTTTGAGGTGCCGGTCAAGGGCGGCCGGGCCGGCCTCTAGGCCAGTCTGCCCGCCGCGCTAGTGCCGGGACGTAGCCCAGCCGATGAGGACGAGCAGCGCAAACCCGGTCGCAACCGTCAGCCACATCCGGCTGCTGACCGACAAGCCCATCTTGCGCACCAGCCAGGTGGCACTGAACGCGACGACGGCCGCCAGCAGCCCGAGCACGATAAAGCCCTGTGTCATGCCGCCTCCGCGAAGCTCGTTCCCCCGAGCATAAAGGCCCAGGCCCGATCCGCCAGTCGTCGCGGGCCAGTCGTCGCGGGCCAGTCACCACCCGCCGGTGCTTGCCCGGCGGCCCGCCCGGGGGTGCCCGCCGGGGGGTGCCCGCCGGGGGTGCCTGCGTCAGGCCGCGCCGTCGCCGCGCAGCGGCGGCACGATGCTCAGCCCGCCGACCCGCAGCATCGCGGGCACCCCGGCGGCCGCGTCCGGGCCGCGCACGGTGTCGTGCAGCTCATGCAGGACGCTCAGCTGGCGGCTGAGCGCGTCGATCCGCTGCTGCACCAGGCTGGCCGCGGTGTCGCGCTGAGCGGGGATGACCGGCCGGCCGGCGGCCAGCCTCGCCAGCGGCTTGATCTCCTCCAGCCGGAAGCCGAGTTCCTTCAGGGCCAGCGCGGTCGCGATATAGCCGCAGTACTCGCGCGGGTACTTGCGGGTGCCGCCGGGAGAGCGGCGCGGCTCGGGCAGGATGCCGAGTTCCTCGTAATACCGGATCGTACGGCTGCTGACCCCCGCGTCCCTGGCCAGCTCGCCGATACTGATGAGGCCAGTCAAATTTTCGCTGCCTCTTGTCATTTTGAACGCTACCCCCCGTGATGTAGCCGCCGGTAACGAAGCTGCCCCGGTGGCCTTGGACCAGTTCAGCCGGTCCCCGCCAGATACAGCTGGCTGTTGATCACGCCGCTGCCGGTCCGGTCATCACGGATAGTAGTGGTACCAGCACGATGCGGTGATGTCATTGCCCTGCCGGGCGCCCGTCGTCCGCTGCCGGCCCTGGGACCGCGCGCGATCAGCGGGTAATCTCGGCAGAGACCGGTTCAGATACTGCCCGCCCAGCCCGCGGCGCGCAGGTCAGCCAGCTGGTCAGTGGCATGCGTGCTGGAGGTAACCGTGTCAGAGGCTTACATTGTCGGCGCAGTACGTACTCCCGTCGGCAGGCGGAATGGCGGCCTGTCGGCAGTGCACCCGGCCGACCTTGCCGCGCATGTGCTGACGGAGCTGATCGCGCGCACCGGCGCGGACCCGGCCGCGGTAGACGACGTGATCATGGGCTGCGTCTCGCAGATCGGGCCGCAGACGGGCGACATCGCCCGGACCGCGTGGCTGTCCGCCGGACTGCCCGAGAGCGTGCCGGGGGTTACCGTCGACCGGCAGTGCGGCTCGTCCCAGCAGGCGGTGCACTTTGCCGCGCAGGCCGTGCTGTCGGGGACGCAGGACCTGGTGGTCGCGGCCGGCGTCGAGAGCATGAGCACGGTCCCGATGGGCTCTACCTTCAGCCTCGCGGCGGCGAACGGGATGGCGCCCCCGTTCGGCGCGGGATGGCTGGGCCGTTACGGCGACCAGGAGATCTCCCAGTTCCTCGGTGCTCAGCTGATCTGCGAGAAATGGGGCCTTAAGCGCGGGCAGCTGGAGGAATACGCGCTGGACAGCCACCGCAAGGCGGTGCGGGCGATCGACGAGGGCCGGTTCGACCGGGAGATCACCCCGGTCGGCGGGGTTACCACCGACGAGGGACCGCGGCGGGATACCTCGCTGGAGAAGATGGCAGCACTCAAGCCGCTGCGCGAGGGCTGGGAGCTGACGGCCGCGACCGCGTCGCAGATCTCGGACGGCGCCGCGGCGCTGCTGATCGCCTCACCGACGGCTGTCCGGCGTTACGGTTTCACGCCGCGGGCACGGATCCACGCGCTGTCGGTGGTCGGCTCCGACCCGGTATTCATGCTCACCGGGACTATCCCGGCCACTGAGCGGGTCCTGGCGAGGGGGCACCTCAACATCGACGATATTGACGTCTTCGAGGTCAACGAGGCGTTCGCGCCCGTGCTGCTGGCCTGGTCGGCGGACACCGGCGCGTCCCTGGAGAAGACCAACCCGAACGGCGGCGCGATCGCGCTCGGGCACCCGCTCGGCGGCACCGGGGCGATCTTGATGACCAAGCTGCTGCACGAGCTGGAGCGGCACGGCGGCCGGTTCGGCCTGCAGACGATGTGCGAGGGCGGCGGGCAGGCCAACGCGACCATCATTGAGCGGCTTGCCGCCTGACGGCTGCCGCTGTGCCGGTGGGGCTCGCGCATGCGGAAGTGCCCATGCGGGAGTCCGCGCGAAGTTTCGGATCCGAGAGGAAATATATAACTGGAGTTGAAGGTTCCTTCTGACAGCGGTAGAATCTTTCTTAGATCGCGAGATCTGAACCCGAAACAGAAGGTGAACCTGTCATGCAGCTCACATCATTTGACCCCAGTGTGGAATTCGACCGCCTGGCGCGGCGCGCGTTCAGCCCGGTCGGCGCGACCCGCCCTGCTATCCGGATGGACGGCATCCGGCGTGACGGCGCGGTCGAGCTTCGCTTCGACCTGCCGGGCGTGGACGCTGGCAGCATCGACGTCACCGTCGACCGCGGCCTGCTGAGCGTCAGCGCGCAGCGGGCTGAGGAGTACGCCGAGGACGAGAAGCCGTTCCTGCGCGAGCGGCTGATGGGCTCGTTCACCCGGCAGCTGCGGCTGTCGGATGCCGTGAACGCGGACCAGATCGAGGCCGGTTACGACCGCGGCGTTCTCACCGTCCGGCTGCCGCTGGCGGAGCGGGCGCTGCCGCGCAAGGTGACCGTGGAAGTCAGGGCCGAGGCTCCGGCCGCGGCCGCGGCGGAAGTCGCCGCCTGAGGCAGCGGTAACCTGCCGGGGCCCGCGCGGACGTTCGCGCGGGCCCGTCGGCGTCCAGGGGGAGGTGAGATCGGTGCCGTTGCCGTTTGACGACGAGAACCTCCCGCTGTTCACCGTTGGCCAGGTTGCGGAGATGCTCGAAATCCAGCAGGCGTTCCTGCGGCGGCTTGATGAGCACTCGGTGGTCCGGCCGTCCCGGTCCTCGGGCGGGCAGCGCCGTTATACCCGCCGGGAGATCACTGTTGTCCAGTACGTCCTCGCGCTGGTGGATGACGGGATGACGCTGGCCGCGATCCGGCGGGTCCTGATGCTGGAAGCCCAAGTCCGGCAGCTAATCGCCGAGCTGGACGAGGTCCGGTCGCAGCGGGATGCGCTGCGCGCCGCGGTAACCGGGTACGAGGCACGGCCGGCCGGCCGGGGCCGCGAGAGTCAGCGAGGTCAGCGTTAAGCGGCGGCTGCGCGAGCGGCCGACCTGGCTCGATGGCTGGCCGGCTGACTCGCTGGCGCCGGCGGTCAGCTAGCGGCCTAGAGCGCTCCGGGAGAATCCGAGCCCGGTCGCGACCCGCCACGGAAGGGCGGTCGCGGTCGCTGCCGCTGGCGTTGGCAGCGGGCGCGGGGCAGCGGATTGCGCGTTCGCCGCGAGCGGTGCTGCGGTGGTATCCATCCGGGTGATGAAGACCTGCGGGCTGATGGTGTGCAAAGCGCCGAGCATGGTCCCCAGCCCCTCGTCATGGGCCAGCTCGACCACTATCTCGCCGGTCATCTCGGCGGTGCCGCTGACGCGCGGCGCCAGGTTCACGACGCTTACTGGCTGATCAGCGAGAGCCTCGTGGAAAAGCGCGAGACTGCGCGGGTCGTCGGACAGGGTGAGCCGGATTCTCCAGATAGACATGAGGCCTCGCTAGTCTGCTCGTTCGCTCATGTCGACAGTGCCGCCGCGCCGTTGCGGAGCTGCTTCACTCCGGTAACGTCGAGGTGAACGATCAGTCGGCTGGCCCTGCGGGGCTATCCCGGCTGGTCCTGCCGGGATAGCCGTGCGTCCGGCGGCGAGGCGTCAGACACGTCGGCCCGGTAAAAACTGACGTAAGACCGGGACGGGGTAGGCCCGCGCTGATCCTGGTAGCGCGAGCCGTAGACCGGCGAGCCATAAGGATGCTCGGCCGGGGAGCTGCACCGGAACAGGCACAGCTGGCCGATCTTCATGCCCGGCCACAGCTTGATCGGCAGCGTCGCCACGTTGGACAGCTCCAGGGTGACGTGGCCGGAGAAGCCGGGGTCGATCCAGCCAGCGGTAGAGTGCGTCAGCAGGCCGAGGCGCCCCAGGCTGGACTTGCCTTCCAGCCGGCCAGCGACGTCAGCGGGCAGCGTGACCACCTCATAGGTAGACGCCAGCACGAACTCGCCCGGATGCAGCACGAACGGCTCGTCAGCGGCAGTGTCCACCAGCCTGGTCAGGTCGGGCTGCTCGACCGCAGGGTCGATGTGCGGGTAGCGGTGATTCTCGAACACCCGGAAAAACCGGTCCAGGCGCACGTCGATGCTCGCGGGCTGGATCAGCTCGGGTGAGTAAGGATCAAGCCGGACCCGGCCAGACTCGATCTGCGCCTTGATGTCCCGGTCGGAGAGCAGCATTCTCAGCAACCTACCGGTTCCGGTACGATGGCGCGGGCGAGGCCGGGCATAGCGGCGGGCAGCCGCCGGAGCTAAGCTAGGTGCCGCACGCGGGTGTAGTTCAATGGCAGAACATCAGCTTCCCAAGCTGACAGTGCGAGTTCGATTCTCGTCACCCGCTCCACCTGTGCAGTACCAGGTCAGCGCCACGTTACGAGCCTGACCCCTGATCGTCCCTGAGCTGTTGTTGATCTTCCGTGCCATTAGCGTGCCATTAGCCTGCCGGGGCTAGCGCGCCTGCATTAGCCTGCCGGGGCTAGCGCGCCTGCCTCGCCGCCATCAGCGTCGTGGCCTGCTCGGCCTGGACGTGGAGATCGATGGCGTCGGTGATCGAGCGGTCTGCGCCGTGTGACTCGTGCTGGTAGATCAGCGCCGCGCGCTCGCTGTCGTGGCCCATCCGGGCCATGAGATCCCGCAGTCTCGCGCCGCTGGACGCGGCGAACGTGTTGCCGGTATGCCGCAGGTCGTGAAAATGCAGGCCCTCGGCATCGATCGACTTCACCGCATGCGGCCAGGCCGACATCCGGTTGAAGTTGCCGCGCCGCAGCGGGCCACCTTTCGGGCCAGCGAAGACCAGGGCTCCGGGCTCGCCCCTGACGAAGATCGACAGATGCTCGCGCAGTACCGGGATGATCGCCTGGGGCACGCCGACGACGCGCCGCCCGGCCTTGGACTTGGGCGGCCCCAGCAGGATTTGCCCCGTGGACCGCTCGATGAAGGCCGCACGAACCCGTACCGTCCCGGCCGCCAGGTCGAGGTCGGTTCGGCGGAGCGCAGTTACCTCCCCCCACCGCAGGCTGGAGAATGTCGCCAGCAGGACGAGCGCGAGATAGCGCCGGTCGTGCACGCAGTCGGCCCGGCCCTCGTCGGCCATCTTCCACAGTGCGCGGTCGGCTTCGGCGCGCGAGCTGTAGACCTCGGGTGAGGTCCGCATCTTGTCATGCCGCCGGAAGCGCAGCCGGTAGCCGCCAGCGGGCAGCGCGCGGACGTTGCCGACCGGTCGGCGGCCGACCAGCTCCGACAGTGCGAAGACCTGGGCAACGGTCAGCACCGGCCGCTCGGCCGCATGCTCGTCACCGGCACCGCGGATGCGGCACGGATTCTGGGGGAGGATCTTGTCCTCCTCGGCGGCCGTCATGAGCACCGCTCGCAGTAGCCGGTATGCCTTCGCTGTCATCGAGACAGACACGCCGTTGCGGAGCAGCTCGGCGCGCCACTCGCGGATCATGGCGGTAGAGATCTTGCCGACCGGCACGCCGCCCAGTTGCGGCGCGATGTGCTTCTTGAGCAGCCATCGGTAGAGATCCACGGTGCGTGGCCGCAGGCTAGGGCGTTGGGTAATCCACGTCCCGGCGTAGTCGGCGAGCTTGACCTTGCCGCGGTCGGGGTCGGTCCACTGGCCGAGAGTCAGCTGAGCCTCGATTAACACAAGCGCTTTCGCTGCGTCGGAGACCCGCTCGTAGGTCTCCGGACCGGTTCGCATCCGGCCATCCGGGCCGGGATAGCGGATCTGCAACCGGCCGGACGGCAGCTTGCGGGCGCCCGGCCAGCGAGCCCATGCCGAGCTGAGTTTGCGCGAGACCTACGAGACACCGCGCTGGTCCGCGGTTACCGGGTGTACCCGCCGGGGCAGCGCGCCGCCTTCGTGCCACAGCCAGGCCGCGCATGCGTCCGGACGGACCATGGACAGCTGGCCGTGCAGACTTTCCGGAGCGGTCCGGGTAGCCGGAACGCGCCAGCGTAGGTCACGCCGACATGCTGCCGGTCGGCCAGGCTGGCCCCCGGCAGCGGCTCATGACCGTGCCACATAGCCGCGGACTCAGCCCACGTCCGCCTCCGGCGGTAACCTCATGTATAGTTGATATCAACTAGCAGGTTATGAATATTTGAAACTGACTACAGCGGATGTTCGCCCGATTCCAGAAAGAGCACGAAGATGAATGCCACGCACGCGGCCCCGGTCCGCATCGCGGCGCACTGCACGGGGATCAAGCGCCTAGGCAACTGGGCCACCGCGCGCGAGTCCAAGGTGCGGGCCCACCGCGGCCACGATCTCTACCTAGATCACCCCATGCTCAAGCTGCTTGTGGCCGGCGGTGCGGCCGTCGCGACTGGGACCTCAGCGGGCACACCGGGAAGGCGGGTTCCCGGCCGTGGACAACCCGGCCCGCACCGCCTGCTATCTCATCACCGCGACGGGGCGTGCCCGCCACCGGCGGCACGCCCCCGGGGGGGAGGACCCGATGACGCAGAAACGCCAGGTCGGGAACCTGCTCGCGCTGGCGGTGATGTCCTATCTGTCGCAGCAGCCCATGCACCCTTATGAGCTCGGGCGGATCCTGCGCGAGCACGGCGACGCCCGCAGCATCAAATTCAACCACGGATCGCTGTACATGGTGGTCGGCCAGCTGGCCAAGGCCGGGTACGTCACCGAGCTGGAGACCAGCCGGGCGGGGCAGCGCCCCGAACGCACGGTCTACGCGCTGACCGACACCGGCCGGGCCGAGTTCCGAGACTGGCTGCGCGAGCTGGTGGCCGAACCGCAGTACGAGTACCCCCACTTTGTGGCCGCGCTGTCGCTGATCGCGGCACTGCCGCCGAGCGACGTTCTCCCCCTGCTGCAGCACCGGCTTGACCGGCTCGCCGAGGCCCGCGCCGAGATCCGCGCCCTCACCGACGCTGCGCTGGCCCAGGGGCTGCCCGAACTGTTCCTTATCGAAGAGGAATACCGGCTGGCGCTGCTGGCAGCCGAAACCTCCTTCGTCGAGCATTTCATCGGGAAAATCACCCATCCGGAAACGGGCTGGGGGCCCGCGTGGGCCCAGTTCCACCGCGAGCACCCGCCCGGCGACGAGAGGCAACAGACATGACCGCCACACGCACCGCCCTGGTCATCGGAGCCGGGATCGCCGGCCCGGTCGCCGCGATGGCACTGCGCAAGGCTCAGATCGAAGCGACCGTGTACGAGGCGCACCCTAGCCGCGCCGAAGGCATCGGCACGTTCCTGACCATTGCGTCCAACGGGCTCGGCGCGCTGCAAGTGATCGGCGCAGATGAAACGGCGCTGGCCGCCGGGTTCGCTACACCCGCAATCACGCTGCGCAGCACTACCGGCAAGAACCTGGGCGGGGCCCGGACCGGCCTGACGCTACCCGACGGGACGACCAGCCACACGCTTAAACGGGCCGACCTCTACCAGGCGCTGTATGAGGAGGCAACCCGCCGCGGCATCCAAGTGGAGCACGGAAAGCGCCTCACCGGTACGCAGCTGACCAGTGAGGGAGTCCGCGCGGTGTTTGAGGACGGCTCACACGCCACCGCTGACATACTCATCGGTGCCGACGGCATCCGGTCCACGGTCCGCCGGCTCATCGACCCGGCCGCCCCCGCGCCCGCCTACATTGGCCTGCTTAACCTCGGCGGGTACGCCCGCGGCGTGCAGATGGAAGCCGAGCCAGGCAGCTACACGATGATCTTCGGCAAGCGGGCGTTCTTCGGCTATGTCCTCGCGCCCTCCAGGGAAGTGTGGTGGTTCGCCAACGTGCCCCGCGGCGACGAGCCCGCCCGGGGCGAAGTCGAAGCGATCCCGCCCGCTCAGTGGCAAACCAGGCTGGGCGAGCTGTATGCCGAGGACTCCGGCCCCGCGGCCCGGCTCGTGCAGGCCACCGACACCGCCGACATCATGAAAGCGAGCCCCGTCCACTCCATCCCTCACTTGCCCACTTGGCACAACGGCCGCATGATCGTCATCGGTGACGCCGCCCACGCCCCGACCCCCACCTCCGGCCAGGGCGCCTCACTATCCATCGAGGACGCCGTCGTGCTCGCAAAGTGCCTGCGCGACCTGCCCTCCCCACAGCACGCATTCACTCGCTTCGAGTCCCTGCGCCGGCCCCGCGCCGAGCGCATCATCAAACAGGCTGCCCGTATCAACAGCAGCAAGGCCGCCGGGCCCGTCACCCGGGTGTTCCGGGACGCGGCACTGCCTATCGTCATGAAGATGGCCGCCAGCAGCAAACAAGCCACTGCGGCCTACCGCTACCACATCGACTGGGATGCACCCGCCACCAGTGCATAGCCGGCACGCAGCACAAGACCTCAAGAGATCCGTTCGGCCGGGGACTGAGTTGCTGATCTTCCGTGCCATTAGCGTGCCATTAGCCTGCCGGGGCTAGCGCGCCTGCTCGCCGCCATCAGCGTCGTCGGCCTGCTCGGCCTGGACGTGGAGATCGATGGCGTCTGTGCGGGTGGTGCCTTCCGGGCTTACGCTAACGAGGGCATGAAGGCGCTGGGCTGCCCCGACGTCATCAGCGACGGTGAGGTTATCGAAGCCGACCCGCCTCGCAAGTTGATCCAGACCTGGCGTATGACGATGACACCCGAGATGGCCGCCGAAGGTTTCCCCCGGCTCATATACGACATTGAGCCCGTGCGGGGTGGGGTGACCAAGCTGACCGTCACCCATGACGTAGCCGGGGCGCCAATGTGGGCCGGCGTGCTCAGGGGCGAGAGCGAGCCTGGTGGGGCCGGGGGCGGCTGGAGCGAGATCCTTAGCGGGCTCAAGACTTTGCCCGAGACGGGCCAGCAGCTCCCGTTTCAGAGCGGACCGGCATAGACAGTTCGAGACGGGCTGACCTGGCATCCCGGCGGGTCACCAACCCATGTCACGCGGGACCGCGACCCGCGCGGCGATGGCTGGGTCGCGCCGCTATGGTGGATCGATGGAGTCGGTCAAGCAGATCCAGGTCACCTTCGACTGCATGGAACCTGAGCGTGTCGCTCGTTTCTGGTGCGAGGTGCTGGGGTACGTCGTACCGTCGGCCCCGGAGGGGTTTGCTACCTGGGACGATTTCGATCGCGCGCTGCCACCTGAACAGCGGGGTTCATGGTTCGCATGCATTGATCCCTCAGGTGCGGGCCCGCGATTGTTCTTCCAGCGCGTTCCCGAAGGCAAGGTCGTCAAGAACCGGCTGCATCTTGACGTGCGGGTCGGCACCGGGCTCTTGGGTGAAGAGCGCCTGGCCGCGCTTGAGGCCGAATGCGCACGACTGGTCACGCTCGGCGCGGTACGCGTGCGACTACTGCCTGCCGATGACGACAACGAGTCGTGCCTCGTGATGCAGGATATCGAGGGCAACGAGTTCTGTCTCGACTGAGAGGCCGCGAACGTGTCCTCGTCGCCCTGGCAACCGTGCCCGGAACGGCGGACCGGGAGAGCCCTGCCAGGTTCTACTGTGCAGGTTGGACAGCCGTCCTCCTCACTTCCGATGATCTTGGCGGCTATGAGGAGGACGGGGGGAGCAGGGCGCGGCGAGGTTGTGAGACCCTGGCCAGGAGGCGGTTGGTCGTGCAATTAGCCAGGGTGATCAGAGGTCAGTCACGGCTAGGGGTGAGCTGACTTGGCAGGTCAGCGCCCCTAGCGGCCGTGACGGCTCCGTTTCCCAAGCTGACAGTGCGAGTTCGGTTGCCGTCACCCGCTCCGGGTATCAGGCCCAGGTCAGGGGATAGATCCCCACCATGGCCTTTTCTGTTTTCTGGGCTTATGAAGGCCGGCGGCCCATTAGCCCACGGGAGCCAGCTCGCCCCGCTGAGCCGTCGTCGTCCTCGTTGTCGTCCTGCTTTTCAAGCTGGCGGTGCCCTCCCGGCTTTCGATGATCTTGGCTGTGGCGCCGCTGTGTCTAGGCCGGGCTGCCGTGCACGCGGTCAATGCCGGGGAGTTAAGCGTTTCCCGCTCGGCGGTTCGACCATCGGCTAATCTGCGCGCATGGCGGACCTGGGACCCGTCGCTTGGCCGCCTGAGCCGATCAGGACCGAGAGGCTCGTGCTCCGTGAGCCCGAGGCCCGGGACCGTGCGGCGGTCATCGAGCTGCTGGCCTCGCCGGAGGTGGGCACCTACCTCGGTGGCCCCCGGCCGCGTGACGAGCTAGAGCGCGAGATGCCCGGGGCGCCCGAGCGGCGCCCCGGCCTTTTCATAGTCGATCTCGACGGAGGGATGATCGGCCAGATCCTTCTCAGCAGAGCAACGGGGCACGGCCCTCCGGCTGCTGCCGGGCAGGCCGAGCTCGGCTACCTGTTCCTGCCGGAGGCGTGGGGATTCGGGTACGCTGGCGAGGCGTGCGCAGCGGCACTCGGCTGGTTCGCCGACGAGCTTCCCGGCGAGCCGGTGGTGCTCTTTACCCAGACCGCCAACGCACGCTCGATGCGCCTCGCGGCGAAGCTGGGGTTCACCCAGGTAGAGCGCTTCGAAGCCTATGGCGCTGAGCAGTGGTTTGGCGTGTGGTCCCCGGTCAGGCCGCTCGATTGAGCTCGTGCTCACCGGAACCTTCCGCTGCTATCTCAAGGTATCGGCCCGAGCCATTTTGCGGCAGGGTGAACTGGCTGAAGCCAGAGCAGGGCGGCTGACCGTGATGTCTGAGGAGGAGACCACCATGGGCGAGAACAACAGCACTCACGTCCCCGTGACCTACGAACGCTGCGAGCACATCGACGGACCCTGCTACCACGGGACGAAGTCCGCGTTCAAGGCCGGCGATGAGCTGGTCCCCGGCCACGGCTCCAACTTTCACGAGGGCCGGGTGTCAAACCACATCTACTTCACCACGCTGGCGGACACAGCCGCCTGGGGAGCGGAACTGGCGACAGCGCTGGCCGGGAGTGCCGAGCGGGGACACATCTATGTCGTGGAGCCCCTGGGCCGTTCGAAGACGACCCGAACGTGACCAACAAGAGATTCCCCGGCAACCCCACAGAGTCCTACCGCACCCGTCATCCGCTGCGCGTCGTCAGCGAGGTGGGCAACTGGGAAGGTCACGACCCGGAGGTTCTGAAAAGAATGCTGGATCACCTGGCACTGCTACGCGAGCAAGGGGCTGGACGTCATCGAGGACTAGGAACAGTCCGCGCTTCCGCCAATGAGACTGATCTGCTCGGCCCCAACGGGCAACTGGCTCTTCCCGCTGCGGGACGCACCAGCCACTGGACCACGAGCGTGCTCAGTCACTTGACGAAACGCAGGGCAGATCCGCTGCCTGTCGCAGCCGGCCGCCGGCCCGGTCGCCACCCGCGCCGCAAGATTGCCGGCGATGTGCGATCTGTGGATCTAGCCACAGAAGCTATTCTGCCGTGCGGACCGAGCTGAGCACCGCCGCGTGCTGCCGTGCGACGATGCGTGCATGGCCCTGTATGACCAGCTCGGCCGGACCTATGCCTGCACCCGCCGGGCTGATCCCCGCATCGGCGCCCTGATCGCGGGCGCCCTGGGCGACGCGGCGTCCGTCGTCAGCATTGGCGCGGGAACGGGCTCATACGAGCCCGGCCAGACCATCGCGGCAATCGAGCCCAGCCAGATCATGATCGGCCAGCGACCAGCCGGAGCCGCGCCGGCGATCCGGTCAGTCGCCGAGCACATCCCGCTGCGCGACGACTGTGCCGATGCGGCTCTCGCGGTCCTGACCGTGCACCACTGGACCGACCTGGCGGCCGGGGTCGCGGAGATGCGCAGGATCGCGCGGCGGCGCCTTGTGTTCCTCACCTGGGACGCCGGCAAGCTCAGAAAGTTCTGGCTCCTGTCGGAGTACCTGCAGGAGGTCAGCAAGACCGACGCCGGCAGGGGAGTGCCGGCAGGCAGCCTGACCGCGCTGCTCAGCAGCCCCGTGATCACGCCCGTTCCGGTGCCGCATGACTGCACCGACGGGTTCCTCGCTGCCTACTGGCGGCGGCCGGAGGCCTACCTCGACCCGGCCCTCAGAGCCGGGATATCGTCGCTTGCCGGGAGCGGGGAGGAAGTACTGCGGCCCGGCCTCGCCCGCCTGGCGGACGACCTGACCTCCGGACTGTGGCACCGGCAGCACGCCGACCTGCTGCATCGTGACGACCTGGACGTCGGGTACTGCCTGATCACTGCGGACGCGTAAGCAACGCCGACTCAGCCTGCGCTGGACAGCGCGGTGGTGTTCTCAAAGCCTGCGGCGAACAGCAGGATGGCGATAGCAGCCGGTCGACGCGGCCAAAAAGACGCCCAGGCGCTTCGATGCCCCGGCGCAGGTCGGCGGGGAGCTGGACGAGGTTCTGCTGGGTCGCGACCACAGTCGGCCGGTAGGCGCTGGCGTCCGCTAGCGAATTTTCCGGCGAGTATGGAAGCTTCAGGACGTACCGTCAGCGGGCCGGGCTACGCTCGTCTGCATGACCGCGCAGCACCATGAGCCGCCGGTAACTGACTGCCCGGCAGAGACGCCAGCCGCGATCAGGGCCGCCTTGGCGGTGAGCGCGGTCCGTGAGGTGCTGGCCCAGTACGAGACCGAGCTGGACGCCGCGTTCGCGCAGGCTCGTGAAACCGGCGACCTGACAGTGCTGACCACCACAGTGCGGCGGTGGTGGATCGAAGCACTCGAATGGCAGCGCGACCCGGCCGGCCAGCGGGACTTCCTGGCGCGTATGGATCGGTATCTCACCCAGGGGCCGCCGGGTCCCGAGCACCGGATCACCCGCGAAGAGTTCCGCGCGCAGCTCGGCGTCTGATTTTTGTTCCGGTGGGAGCTGGAGGATCTGGCTCGCGAGCAGCTCGCCGGGATGCCTCCCAGCGCGCAACTCGCGCTGTCCGAAACAATGGACGCCGTCGTGATAGTTGACCCGGCGCAGTATCAGCGGCGGCCTGACGAGCCGGACCGGCCGCTGCGTACCCTGCCGTTCGGGCAGGCCGGCTTGGTGACCTTCCTGGTGTACGTGCCGGACGATCTCGTGCTGGTCACGAGGGTCATCTGGACAGGCTGACCCGGTGTCCGCCGGTCCCTGGACTGCGGGGCGCCGAAGACTCCGTACGCGGGAGGTGACCTGTGAAAAGCCTTCCGGATCGCAGGACGCGGTTAGGGGGCCGCGGGGATGACCGCGGCGAGGGCGTTGCGCTGCACCAGCTCCAGCACGAGCAGTCCGGCTTCGCGGCGCGAATCCGCAGAGCCGGACCCGAACCTGCGCGCGAGGTTGTCGGTGCGGGCGGCGAAGTCCGCGGCTGACTAGCCGGAGACAAGGCGGACGGGGACGGTTGGTGCACCCAGGTTGGCCTACGCGGGGGAGGCGGCCCGCACGCCGCCATGGCGGACGGCCCTGCTGCTAGCCTGATCGCATGAGTACGACCTTGCCTTGCGCGCTGATGCCCTGTTCCCGGGGCCGCTGACGCTGCACGGTGTTCTTTCCGAGGCCCTGCGACAGGGCCTCGACTTATTTGGCGGGTCGGAGCCCTGGATATCCTGGAGGTTCCGATGACCGCTCCGTCTGTCTACATCACTACTACCATTCCTTACGTTAACGCCCGTCCGCACCTGGGCTTCGCACTGGAGCTGGTCCAGGCCGACGTGCTCGCCCGCCATCACCGGCGCCGGCATGATGAGGTTCGCTTCCAGACGGGCACGGACGACAACTCTCTGAAGAACGTGCTGGCTGCCGAGGCGGCCGGCATTCCTGTCCAGGAATTCGTTGACCGGAACGCCGCTGCCTTCACGGCGCTGGGCGAGCCGCTCGGACTGTCGGTCAACGATGTCATCCGTACGAGCCGTGATCCCCGCCATAGGGCCGGAGTAGAGCGACTGTGGCGAGCCTGCGCCGATGGGGGAGACCTTTACCGCAGGCATTACGAGGGGCTGTACTGCGTCGGCTGCGAGCAGTTCTACTCACCATCCGAGCTGCGTGACGGCCGGTGCCCCGAGCATGGCCTCGTTCCCGAACGGGTGGCGGAGGAGAACTGGTTCTTCCGGCTCTCCCGCTACGCCGATCAGCTCAGTGACGTCATCACCAGCGGCGGCCTGCGCATTGAGCCAGCCGAGCGGCGCAACGAAGTTCTCAGCTTTATCTCCGGCGGGCTGGAAGACTTCTCTATCTCCCGGTCCACAGCTCGCGCACGTGGCTGGGGCATTCCAGTGCCGGACGACCCCAGTCAGGTCATTTACGTCTGGTGGGACGCGCTGGGCAACTACATCACCGCGCTGGGCTACGGCAGCGGCGCCGCCGACTACCAGCGATGGTGGACGGGCAGCAGGAGCCGTATCCACCTCGTCGGCAAAGGCGTACTCCGCTTCCATGCCGTGTACTGGCCTGCCATGCTGCTGTCGGCCGGATAGCCGCTGCCAACCGACATCCTGGTGCATGATTACCTCACTATCGAGGGCCGGAAAATCAGCAAGTCCAGCGGGGTCACCATCGACCCGGCCGAGCTGGCCAGGACATATGGGACCGACACCGTCCGATGGTGGCTGCTGCGGGAAGTGCCTCGCGTCGGAGATGCCGACTTCACCATCGAGCGGCTTATCGCTCGGACCAACGATGAACTCGCCAACGGCCTGGGCAATCTCGTCAACCGGGTCGTCTCCATGATCCACCGATACCGTGACGGTTACCCGCCGCACACCAGCGACATCGCGCCCGGCAGCGAAGCGCTCAGGAAGGCCAGTCATGATGCACCCGATCTTGCCGACGCTGCTCTGGCTAGCTTCGACTTCCGGGCAGGCACCGCAGCGGTCTGGGCGATCGCTGATGCGGCCAACCGCTACATCAGCCAAATACAGCCATGGCTGCTTGCAAAGGCCGCCCGCAGCGGCGACATAGATGCTGAGCATCAGCTGGATACGGTACTCGCCGTCCTGCTCCAGTCCATCAGGGCGCTCGGCGACAATATAACGCCATTCCTGCCGGACACGGCAGCCCGCGTCACCCGGCAGTGCACGACCACCGAAGGACGACTACCCGAGCCGCATCCGCTCATCGAGAGAATCGCCGTCTTGTAAGCTGGGAATAACGCGAGCCAGGCAAACGCCACGCTGCTTCAGCCCGGCCGGCGTCCCGGCGTCGGCCTGTGGACCTGGGTCGACCAGATGCGCAAGGGCGGCAAGAACTTTCACGATCACCGACACGGTTTTTTCGGCATCGACACCGTCAGCTTCCTGGTCGGCCTCACCCAAGCGGGCATAGCCGCGTCCCGGATCCTCGCGGTCCGCTCCTGGCCGTTCGGCCTCGGCGCCATCGTCCTGCTGCAAAAGGACTCATCGGCGTACTTCCAGCCGGGGCACCAGTATCAGCAGCCCTGGTAGACGCGATGGGCCCTGCACTCCGCGCTGGAGTCGCCTATTCCAGGGGCTGGCGGGCTATCGCGGATGGCTCGCGGCTGGCCAGGAGCCAGCTCACGATCGCCGCGAACAGCGGCATGCCGATCAGGATGAGCAGCAGGTTGGCCACCGGGATGCTGTCCAGTGCGGACAGGCCGTCGAGCTGGTTGCTGCGGGCGAAGCCGATCGCGGCCAGGTAGCCGCCGGCCAGGCCGATGAGCGCGCCGGTGAAGCCGAGCGCTCCGGCCGTGGTCGCCACCAGGATGCAGCGGGTGGTGCCGCTCGCCCCAGTCGCCGACAGCGTCCGTAGGTCCCTGCCCGCCTCGCTGCGCACTAGCCCGACGCTCATCCCGAGGATCGCGAGGGCCAGCAGGATGCCGAAGACCGTGGCGTCATTAACGATCGTGTGGAGTGACGGGATGCTGTTGCGGGTCTCGACGGCCAGCCCGGCCGCCGCCGCGGCCTGCTGGGCGCTGCGGATCTGGGCCGCGCTCAGCCTGCCCTGCGCCTGGATGAACCAGCCGGACGTGGTGACCGACGACTGCAGGTGCAATGTCTGGACTGCGTGCTCGGTGACGACCGTATTTGGCGCGGATGTACCGGACGGGAGCTGGCTGACCTGCTGGATCGGCGGGTTCGTGACGCAGATCGTGGCCGGGCAGGCGTACTGATCGCCGTTGCCGGGAGGGCCGAAGTTCTCCGCCTTCCCCGGCCCGTACTGGAGTTGCATCAGCGACAGCGTGGACAGGCCGGGCCGCATCGTGAGCATGTCGGCGTTTAGGTCGACGTGAGACTGGCTGATGCCGAACAGGCTCAGCAGTTGAGGGGTGGCCAGGTAGATCGACCCGTTCCAGTTCCGCCCGTCCGCGGGGTGGGTCAGGCCCGCGCTGGTCGAGTAAAGCGTGACGATGCTGGCGTTCCCGAGCGACCTGGCGATCTGCTGGGCGACCTTCGCGGCGGCCGACGCGGCCGGGGTCGAGGACTGGCCGACTTGCGTGTTGTACCTGCCCTGTCGGCTCGGCGTGAGCTGGGCCGGGCTCAGCCGGGACCCGGCGTCCGGGCCGACCGGCGTGTAGATGATGAGCTGATCCGACGTCAGGTTGGGGCCGGCGTAGTCGAGGACGTTGGCGAAGCGGCCCGCGCTCTCGACGCAGATGATCACCGCGATCAGCGTGGACAGGGCGATAGCCGCCAGCGCCGGGCCGGAGCGCGCCCGGTACCTGGACAGGTCCCGCAGCGCCAGTCGCATGGACACCGGGGAGCGCCTGCCGAGCCGGGCGACCACGCCGAGGGTGACCGGGGCCAGCATGATGACGGCCACGGCGAGCAGCAGGAGGCCGGCAACGAGTTCCAGCATCTGCGAGCTCTGGCTGCCGCCGCCGCCCGTGCCGGATACTGCGCCGGCCGCACCGAGCAACACGAACGAGACCACCAGGAACACGATCCCGACCGGGACGACGAGCCTGCCGCTCTTCTTCGGCGCGGGCGGGCGCCCGGACAGCGCGGCCACGACCGGCATCCGGGCGATCGCCCTCGCCGGCCGCGAGGCGGCGAGGTAGGTCGCCAGCACAGCCAGGACCATCGCGACGATGATGACCGTCCACGGCAGCTGGAGCGCGCCAATCACGTGATGGGCGCTGCGCTGCGCGATCGGACGGTACAGCAGCCAGCCGACCATGCCGATCAGGAAGCCCGCGACAGCGCCGGTGACCCCCGTCGCGACGCCGTTGGCCCGGACGACGAGTCGGATGTGCCGCTCCGTAGCGCCCTGGGCGGCAAGCATGCCGATGGCCCGCAGCCGCCGCTGGGCGAGGACCGAGAAGCCGCCGGCGCCGACGAGGGCGATGAGCAGCATGCCGAGGACGGCCGCCGCCAGCGAGATCGTCTCGGGGTTGATGGCGTTGCTGCTGGCCAGGGACGACGCGTCAGTGACGTCGCTCACGGGGATGCCGTTCGCGGGTACGGGCTGGCCTGCCGCGGTGTACAGCACTTTCCTGATGGCGGCGGGGTCCGCGTCACGGGCGTTGAGCAGCGCCGTGACATTGTCGGGACGGGTCACCTGGCCGGGGATAACGAGGGCGAACTCATCGAGCAGGCTCTGCGGGTTCTCGACGACGCCGGTGATGGTGCGGGTGACGCCGTTGAGCGTCCACGTGCCGCCGGCCCTGAGGTGGAAGTCGGAGGCAACGCCGCTGGTGACCGCGACCTGGCTGGCGGTCGCCGGGTACTGCCCGCTGATCAGGCTCAGCACCGGCTGGCCGAACCGGCCGCGCGGATTCTGCGCGCGCAGGTCGAACGTGCCCACCGAGCCAGGGACGCTCACCGACTGGTTCTCGAGGACGTCGACCTGGCCGTAGTGCGCGTGGAGCGCGGCGACCTGGGCGGAGACCTGTGAGCTTGCCCCGGGCAGGTCGCCGCGTACTGCGCGGTGCCCAGCACGGCCGCCGGGCTCGCCGGGGTGGCCGTCGCGACCGCCGAGGCGATGAATGTGGCGGCTACCGCGGCCGTGATGAGCGCCACGATGAGCAGCTGCTGCTTCCACTCGCGGCGCAGCAGGCGCACGGCCCAGCGCACCACCGCGCGCCTGGCCGGGATGCCGCCGCCGGGCCGTTCCGTAAAAGGCTTCTCCAGGGTCGGGGTGGTCATTTCTCGGTCTCCGCGAGGAGGGACTCCGGCCCGGCGGCCGGGGCGGTCTGGTCGGTGATGCGGCCATCACGGATGAAGATGACGCGATCCGCCCAGCTCGCGAGCTGGGCGTCATGGGTCACCACGATGGCGGTCATCCCGCCGTTCTTGCAGCCGCCGTGCAGCAGGCGCATGACGGCCTCCCCGTTGGCGGAGTCGAGAGCGCCCGACGGCTCATCGGCCAGCAGGAGCCTGCGCTCGCCGACCATGGCGCGGGCGATCGCGACCCGCTGCCGCTCGCCGCCGCTGAGCTGGTCCGGGTAGTGGCCGGCCCTGCTGGCCAGCCTGAGGCCGTCAAGGGCCTGGAGAGCGGCGACGCGCGCCTTGCGCGCGGACAGGCCGTCCAGCTCGAGGGGAAGGCTCACGTTCTCGGCTGCGGTCAGGCCCGGCAGCAGGTTGAAGTCCTGGAAGACGTAGCCGATCGTCCGCCTTCTCAGCTGCGCCTTCGCGCTCCCTGACAGGGTCCTCACCGGCTGCCCGGCGATCAGCACCTCGCCTTGAGTCGTGTCCTCCAGGGTCCCGGCGATGGTGAGCAGCGTGCTCTTGCCCGAGCCGCTCGGCCCCATCACCGCCACCATCTCGCCCTGGATGGCCGCGAGGCTGACCTCGCGCAGCGCGTGCACCTCGGCGTCCCCTTGCCCGTAGGACTTGGACACCTGGCGCAACTCGATCATCGTCATCGACGCGTCCTCACTTCTCTGGTTCCGCGCAGTCGCGGCAGGGGCCTGACTTGTCCTAGGGGGGGCGCCCCGGAACCGGTGGGGGTAGTGCTTTCCGCTGCGGTGGCGTTGTCGGCCGCAGCGCGCCTGATACGGCCGTCGGCGGCGTCCAGCCATCGGACGACCGAGTCGAGGCGGAATAGCTCGGCGTCGACCGCGAGGCCCAGGCTCAGGTCGGCAGGGCCGGCGTCTTCCTTGATGTGCGTCCACTGCTGCATGAGCTCTATCAGGTACCTGCGGTGCGCCTGGATGATCTCGTGTACGTCAGCGTCCGGGACCCGGAGCGCGACAAGTACTTTCATCACAAGCTCGTCGCGGGGCGGTGAGCTCAGGTCCGGCGGAGTGCGGAGCCAGAAATCGAGTTCCCTGGTGCCGTCCGAGGTGAGTCTGAATGCCTTCTGCGGGCCGTCGCCGTCGCTGTCGCCGTCGGACTCAACCATGCCGTCCCGCTCCAGCCGCTGCAGCGTCGTGTAGACCTGACCCACGTTGAGCGGCCAGACCTCGCCGGTCCGGGCCTCGAACTCCGCGCGGAGCTGCAGGCCGTACTTCGGTCCCTCGCTCAGCAGCGCGAGCATCGCGTGCCGCACGCTCACGACGCCACCTCCGGCAAAGCCGCGTCTGACCCTGGGAAGTTATCGCTTATTTCCAGTATCATACTCAGTATGATAGCGCGGGTATACCAAGTATGCAAGAGAGCTCGGGCGACGTAACTTAACTTGGCTTGCTGCCCGCTCCGGAGTCCAGTCCCAGTGAGCCCGGCTAACGATCCGAAGTGAGGGGCTGTGCACGGAACCTTTACAACGATGGTGAGGAGCGTGTAGGCATGAAGATTGGCCCGCATATCTCGGACTTCACGGGGGAGGCGGCGCGCCGTCGACCCGGACCGCATCCGCTCATCGGAAAAATCACCTCCGGTAAGCCTGGCCCAGTACAGTAAGGTACTAAACCAGGGAGACGCGGTCATGGGCTACAAGCTTCAGATGCACACGGAGATCCGCGACTGGCTCACCGATGTCCGGAGCGCTGAACCAGAGCTGGGCCGCCAGGTCGGCGAGGCGGTGCTCGCGATGCTCGACGTGGGCGAGAGCCTCGGGCCGCCGCTGGTTGTCCCGCTGGAGTCGGCGCTGCGGTCACCGGTTGATCCCCGCGAAGCCCTCGACTTCTCCTACCATCGCCAGCTGGAAGCCCTGCAGCAGCTACGCCGCGGCGTCGCGGACGTGGCGACCTCGCGCAAGCGCGTCGAGCTGCAGGCCAGCCAGCTAGAACGAGCTGCTGCCCAGCTGGCAATCCAGCGCGAGCACGCGCTCAGCGACCATAACGACGACCTGGCTAGCGAGGCACGAACCCGCGAAGCGGGGGTCCAGGAGCAGCTTTCCGGGCTGCGCCCCCAGCTTCTCACGCTGAAAAGTGAGGAGGGACGGCTCTTTGCCGCCAGCCAGCGCCTGCAGGCGAAGGTCGATGCGTTCCGGACCCGGAAGGAGACGATCAAAGCCGCCTACACGGCGGCCGAAGCATCCCGGACCGTCCGGGAGGCGATAGCGGACATCGAGGAAAACGCCGGCGATCTGGAGGAGATGAATGCCGGGACGGGCGCCTGGTCCGGGGTCGCCGGCGCATCAGCCGAAGCCAACGAGCTCCTGCACGAGATCCGGGATCTCACGCCGCCCTGGCAAGACACCTCCGGGACCACGGATCAGGACGACATCCATCCGCCTGCCGGCATGATGGAGCTGCGGCCAGGTGCTCCCGGCAACGTGCGGGTCGGCTTGCTGTTCGTAGTCGAGGCCCGGGACACAGCGGTCCTGGTCGCATGGGTCGAGCATCCGGACGGAGCACCTGACGAATACCGGGAAGCGATACCGACCGCAATAGCCCGTCTGGCGGCGGCTCACCCCCGTCCGCCCGCGGTCGCGGTTCTGCCCGCCGCCTTCATCTCGTATGACGCGGATTCGTTTCTTGACGAGTTCTTCCCTGGCGAGGAAACCGAGGTCGAAATCGGGGCAGGCGCGCTCGCCGCCCGCAACCGGGCCCACACTCTCGCGGAGGCCCGGCAGCGGGTGAGACTGACGCAGGCGCAAGTGGCAGGGCGCATGAACGTCCGGCAGGAACGAGTCTCCGCTATTGAGCGCGCCGAGCCGGGTGCTACCGAGGTCCGGACGCTCGCGGCCTATGTGCGCGCCCTCGGTGGCACGCTGCAGATCGTCGCGCACATCAGAGACGAGCACATCACGCTGAGGTAGCCACCCGCAGACGGCCTCTGCGCCGGCGGCGCAGCCGTGCTGTCTGACGCCCGTCAGCGGCGGTTCGCACTGTCGGGCGCCGCGCGTTGCTGATCATCTCAGCCGTCTTCCTCGCCGCTCGGATCCCGGGTCTGGGCCGCCTGGTTGCCCCTGCATTCTTGTGTGCGGATTCCGGCCGATGAGCACCGCATACAGGCGCCAGGCCGCCTAAGCGGACAGCCGTCCCGGAGTCCGGCCGGCGTTTCTCCGGCGCCGGTCCGTAGCTGCATGTAAAGTACTGATCACTCAGCGCAATTCGCGAAACCTCGTCGGGTGCTTTACGGTGCGCAAGTCCTGCCGTCGGCCGATGGGCGGCGCAGCAAGGGTTCCGCGACCACGAGGGCGATGTCCGGCCCTCTCATTCATGCGCAATGCAGCAGATGTTCCCCCGGCTGAGCCACGCCTTAAGGAGTTCATTTTATGCTGGATACGACCTTGACCGAGAAAGCAGCGTCGTGCTGCTGGATGACCGGCTTCCCGGACTTGTCCGCAGCTGAGGTATCGCCCGGGATCGCCGAACTATACGCCGGGCAGAGTAAAGCACCGTGAGAACGGCGGTTCTGCACATTCCCCAGCGTACATTTCTCAGCTTGGATGACTCGGGCAGGGCCGGGCGATCACTGCACTGTGGGCTTGATCATGACTAGAGTTTCTGCTGGCACACGTTCCACTCAGGAGCGAGGCAGCTCAGGGCCGGCGGTCAGGCAGGAAGTACCGTCGCGGGACGTCCAGCTGTCGTACGGCGCCCCGCGCGCGGCGCAGACCGCTGCCGTCGGCTATGCCGCGGCGGAAGAATCCCCGCGCTCGCTACGGCTACTGGAGCCACTGGCTGTAGCAGGGCACGGATTATCACTGGCCCCCGCCACCGCTGCTGCCGGCTCCGGGCGGCATCGCCGCAAGGATGTCAGCTCCCGCCGTGCCCGGCAGGCACCGAGCGGCCTGGTAAGGCAGCACCTCACCGCGCTCACCGGGCTCCTGGTACTGGCATCAGCTGCCATCGCCTGGTATCTGCTCGACCTGCCTCTGCTGCCCGCGATCATGGTCGTGGTCACCGCATTCAACCTTATGGTCAGCGGCCTTGAGGCGCGCTGGCGTCTGTACCGGTGGCGTACGCCTGAGGCTGCCGCGCAGATGGCATGGCCGCTTCCCCTGGCGCCCAGCCAGGAAAGCCTGACCTTCTCGCTCATCGTGCCCGCCCGCCACGAGGCTGATGTCATCGGGGACACGCTGCGCCGGCTACTGAAGCAGGATCATCAGGCCTTTGAAATCATTGTCTCGTTGTGCGCCGATGACCCGGCTACCATCAGCGTGGTGCGCGGCGTAATCGCCGAATTCCCGCACCGCGCGATCTCGCTGGTAACGGAAAGCTACCTCAGCCCGTCTAAGCCGCAGCAGCTCAATACGGCACTTCGGTCTTGCGCAGGCGACATCGTAGGGGTAATCGACGCGGAAGACGACGTGGCGCCGGGGCTGCTCACCCATGTCGAGGCGCTGTTCGCCGAGTCGGGTGCCGCGGTAGTGCAGGGCGGCGTGCAGCTTATGAACCTGGGCAGGGGCCTGTCCCAGTGGTTCCAGGTGCACAATGTACTGGAGTACTTTTTCTGGTTCACCAGCCGGATGAGCTACCAGGCCAACGCCGGTTTCGTGCCGCTGGGCGGAAATACTGTTTTCGTGCACCGGAATCTGCTGACGGCGGCAGAAGGATGGCCGCTCAGCCTCACTGAGGACTGCGCGCTCGGCGTGCTGCTGGCGACTAAGTTCGGCGCTAAGGTAGCCACGGCCTATAGCGCTGAGCTCGCGACGCGCGAGGAGTCGCCCCCGTCCATATTTAATAAGAGCCTCGGCTCGCTCTTCTGGCAGCGCGACCGGTGGATCAGGGGATTTCTGGCTGAATTCATGGACGGAAAGTGGCTGCGCATGCCGACATGGCGGCAGCGGTTCATGGCCGGCTATATACTGGCGACGCCATTCTTTCAGGCCATCTCTTTCCTGCTGCTTCCGTTCGCCGTCGTAGTCGCCGTCGCCGTCCGGACGCCGATCGCGGTCACGATGCTGACGTTCACTCCGGTACTTCCCATCGGACTGACGCTGCTGTCGCAGCTGACCGGCCTCAGAGCGTTTGGCCAGATGTACGGCCAGCGTCCCAGCTGCTGGCATTACGCCTCGGTACTGATCCTCGCTCCGGCCTACCAGATGCTTCTGGCGTCGGCGGCGGCAGTCGCCACCTATAAGTACTTCTCGGGCGACACCACGTGGTACAAGACCGGACGGGCCGGAGCGCACCGTGAGGAGCAGCCCATTGCCGCCGAGCCGGCGTTGCAGGGGATGTCGGCGTGACCGCCGTCATCACCAGGCCGCGGCCTCCGGCCAGTCCGCCTTCCCGCCGAAGTGGCATGCGGGCCTCCCGTCCCGGAAACTGGTTCACGGCGCACCGATCCAGCCTGTGCGTGCTGCTACCGGTATTAATAGCCGTCGGCCTGGCCATGGCGTGGAATCTTCAGGGCTACCCTGGCCGGGTTAATGATGATGAAGGAACGTACACCACCGAGGCGTGGGCCATTATCTCCCTGCACCGGCTCGCGCCTTACACGTACTGGTACGACCACCCGCCGTTAGGATGGGCGACCATAGCCGCCTGGGCCTGGCTAACTGACGGCTTTCACCGCGCTTCCCGAGCGGTAATGATCGGCCGGGAAGTCATGTGGCTTGCGACGATCATAAGCTCCGCTTTGCTCTATGGCGTCGCCCGGAAACTGGAATTGCGCCGCCCCGGCGCTGCTGGTGCGGTACTGCTCTTCGGACTCAGTCCGCTGGCCATCTGGTATCACCGGACCGTCTCTCTGGATAATATGTCCACCATGTGGGCGCTAGCAGCCTTCATGGTCGCGGTATCCCGGCGGCGTAGCATGGGCGCAGCGTTCTGGAGCGCAGTCTGCTTCGCTGCTGCAAGTCTCTCCAAGGAAACAGTAATTGTTATACTGCCGGCGCTTGTCTGGCAGCTCTGGCAGCACACTGACAGGCGTACCCGATCCTGGAATATCGGAATCTTCATTACAACCTACGTACTGATCGTTCTTTTTTACCCGCTATTTGGTATTCTCCGGGGAGAATTCCTGCCCGGCCGCGGGCATGTCAGCCTGATTGGCTCGGTAGAGTACCAGCTGCTGTCCAGGCAGGGATCAGGAAGCCTCCTTGACTCGCATAGCGGCACTTTCGCGATGGCGCACTCATGGGTTAGCCTCGATCCATGGCTGACGTTCGGCGGTCTCGCCATGATGTTCGCCGGATTCATGATCCGCAGGCTGCGCCCTGCGGCCCTCGCCCTGCTGCTGCAGCTCGCAATCATGGCAAAGGGTGGTTACGTTCCCTTTGCCTTCGGCGTGGGCATGCTGCCCTTCGCGGCGCTTCTTGTCGCCGGCACCCTGGACAACCTGTGGGAGTTGTCCTTTACCGGCCGCGGACGTCGTGCCCACGCCGCAGCTGAGCTGGCGCCACCGTGGCTCGTTAACTGCGGTCGTGCCCTCGTAGCGGTCGCCCTCCTAATATTCTGCGGGTTCGCGCTGCCGCACTGGGCGTCGTTCCTGCGTCAGCAATCAGGCGTGAATGAGTTTTCTAATCAGCAGGCAGCTACTCAGTGGATAATCCATCATGTCCCGCCGGGCAAGATAGTGGTCGTCGATGACTATCCATGGCTCGATCTCACGCTGAGAAGTAACACGATGCCGCTGTGGCTGTGGAAGATTAACAGTGACCCCCAAGTTACGCATGCCTTGCTGCGCCATGGCTACAAGGACATCAGCTACCTGGAACTTGAGCCAAAGAGCTCACTGACATTTGCGGCCCTGCCGGGACGGCCAACTCTCACAGCCGCGCTTGATCATTCACGGGTAGTGGCCAGGTTCGGCAGCATGTCCATCTACAAAGTGGTTAAGACCCCGGTTAAGACCTCTGCATGCGCAGCGGATGCGCACCAGCGCAGTGGCCTTTTCCCTGGTCGTCCCGGCAGGACCCGGGTAGCAACTCAGCTCGGGCACGCGTTTCACAGCCGGTGCGGGCCTGGGCGACGGCATGCGAAGCGGCCGCTAACTCCTCCGGCCGCCGGACGGTAATGCCCTGCAGTCAGAAACGTCAGCGCAGGCCCGCAGCAGTCGCGGCGCCGATGGCAGCCTGCGCGGCGGTGTCGGCGCTTACGGAGCGCTTGGCCAGTAGCCGCTGGGCTGCGGGACGCGAGACGCGGGCACGGAAGCGGACCGGCGGCTAACGGGCCGCGGACTCCGGCACGGCTCGGGTAAGTTCCAGCGCACGGACGGCATTGCGCCGCTGACGCCTTAGCTGGACTGAGGAGATGCAGCTGCTTGCAGCCAGCAGCACGCCTTGCGGAATGAAGATAAGGCCGCCCGCCATGAGAGTGCGGGTCACGTGACTGATGATCGCGAAAGCGAAGACGGCGGTGCCGGTGACACCATTCAGCCGGGCTGCAACACGTGCCGCCCGCTGGCCCGGTACCTTCCCGCTGACGGTCGCGGCGGCCAGCCCGTGCACGGCCTCTGCCAGCACCGGGTCGCTGACCAGGACACCCTGGGCGACAGACGTCCGGACGCGGGCGCAGTCCTGCCAGCTCAGCCCGTACCGCTGCTGAATCCAGGTGTCGACGCGGCCGTGACTCGGGCGGAGCTTCGCCGGGGGACGCCGCGCTACCCCGCGCGTCAGCAGCCAGGCGCCCAGCGGCAGGGCCACGCCGATCAGCACTATCAGACCGAGCACCCAGATCATGACATAAAGCTACTCCCGCGCGGGCGGCTGCTCGTCCGCTGCAATGCTCACCGTGAGTTCCTGCTCCTGCGGCACGGGTGCCGCGCCGTCGTTCTGCTGGGTGAGCGCGACGCCTGCCGCGACGGCCGCGCCCGCGGCTATGGTGCGCGCGGATACTGGCTCACCGAGAAGCAGCACGGCGAAGGCCACCCCGAAAACCGGGATCAGGGTAAGAGAGATCCCCGCTGAGGTGGCGGGCACCTGACGCAGGGCCCAGTTGTAGAGACCGAAGGCAACCGCCGAACCGAGGACGCCGGCTACAGCAGCGGCAGCGACGTACCTTGGCTCGGCGCCCCGGAACGGATCGCGGCCGTCAGCGAGAAACGCAGCACCGGCGACGGGCACGGTGATGAGCCAGCCGAACAGGAACTGGTAGCTGGTCAGCACGAGCGGGTCGGTCCGGGCGGCCAGCCGGTGGGCGACGATGACGTAACTGGCCGCGGCCAGCGTGCCCGCCAGCACCAGCGCGTCACCGCCGAATGTGGCCGTGCCGGAGCCGGAATCGGTGATCAGCGCGGCGCCGGCCACCGCGCACAGCAGGCCGGCCATGGTTCTCCTGGCTGGCCTGACGTTCAGGAATACGGCGGCCAGGAGCACCACGAAGACTGACTCGGTGCCGATGAGCAGCGCGGCATGCGAGCCGCTGGTACGGGAGATACCGGCGTTAAGCAGCAGGTATGCCAGTCCCGGCTGAAGTGCCCCGGCCAGGACCAGGTGCCGCGTCGGCCGCGGCACGGGTTTGCGCCGCGCCAGCAAGGCCGCGCCGAGGACCAGCAGGCTGGCGGTCAGCTCGATCAGGGTCACGCCGATCGCGCCCAGTCCCCTGCTGGCGATCTTGATCGTGACTATGGCCGAGCCCCAGCAGGCCGTAGCCGCGACGAGCGCGACGAGCGGCATCCGCGCTCTCACGGGCACGCCTGTTCCACCGGGCACAGCGCCTGCGGGCAGGCTGCTACGTCGCACAGCCGGCAGATACGGCAGGCTGTCTCCTCGTCGTCAGTCAGAGCGACGAGCATCTTCGCCGCGAAGCCCGCCAGCAGGTCCTGCTCGTCGGCCGGCAGGACAGCCAGCGCGTCTTCGACAGCGCGCTGGCGCGCCGCCAGCGCGCGCCGGGCGGCCGCCTGCCCGGCGCTGCTGAGGTGGATCGCGACCGTGCGCCCGCCGAGCTCGCGGCGCCGCTGCACCAGGCCGTCGGCCGCAAGATGGTCCAGCAGCCGGACGGTGCCCGAGCTGCTGATCCCCACTGCCATCGCCAGCTCCCGGACGGTAATTCCCGGCTCGGCCAGCACAGTCGTCAGCGCGGCAGTCGCCGCGCCTGCGCGGCCGGGCACCGCTGACACGCTGAACTCGATCCGGTCGCTGATGGCCAGAGCCAGCGCGCCCAGCAGATTAACTGTCCGGTCTTCCATGTTCAGAGCATATAGTTGACTGAGTCAGTCAGCAAAAGACTTTCCTAGCGGCTCGGGCAGCACGGACCGCAGATCGCCCTGCCCCGCGATCTGTACCGCGCACGGCAACGCTGATTACCTCCGGCTGCTGACCCGCCGGCCCGCGGCCGCTGGTCAGCCGGCCGTGGTCTGCCGGGCGGCGAAATCCCTGGTGCGGATCAGGACCAGGGCCGCGACGCCCGCCGCGATCGCGATGACGGCCGCGACGAGCAGGATCCGGTCCAGGCCGGTGGTGAAGGCGCCGCGGGTGATCAACTCAACCTGGCCGCGTGCCTGCGGCGGGAGCTTCCCGAGCACCTGCCTGATCTCGCCGGACTGGACCGCGGTGGCGATCCGCTGGCCGTTACCGGCCAGGCCCGGCACGCCCGCCACCCCGGCTACCACGGTGGCGGTCACCTTGCTAGAGAAGAGTGTCCCCAGCAGGGCTATCCCGGTCGCGATGCCGACCTGCCGGAAGGTCGAGTTGATACCCGATGCCATGCCGGCCCGGTCGGGCGTCACCACGCCAACCGCAGTGGAGGCCAGCGGCGGGTTGATCATCCCGACGCCGACGCCGGACAGGATCAGGCCGGGTATCAGGTGCGTCCAGGTCGAGCTCGCAGTGAGCCCGCGCATGAGCAGCAGGCCGACGCCGACGATCAGCAGGCCGGGCCCGATCAGCAACCGGACCGGCACCCGCGATGTCAGCCGCCCGGCGATCCCGGAAGTCGCCAGGATCCCGCCGGAGAGCACCAGCAGCCGCACGCCGGTCCCCAGCGCGCTGTAACCCAGGATGTCCTGCAGGTACAGGACCAGGTAGAGCAGCAGGGCAAAGACCGAGCCGCTCAGGCCGAAAGCAGCTATCGCGCCGCCGCTGAACGTCGGCAAGGCGAACAGCTTCAGGTCGAACATCGGGTGCGCCATCCGCAGCTCGACGACGACGAACAACAGCAGCAGCGCCGCGGCGGCAGCCAGGAACCCGAGCACCAGGCCACTGCCGAAAGAGCGCCGGTTGGATTCGATCAGCGCGTAGACCAGGCTCGCCAGGGCGGCGGTGAAGATCACGAAACCCGCCCAGTCCGGCCGGTGCGCCTGCGGCAGGCGTGCCTCGCCGACGCGCAGCATGGTGATCACGACGGCGATGATGCCGATGGGCAGGTTGACGTAGAAGATCCACCGCCAGGACAGCCCGGAGGTCAGTGCGCCCCCGAGCAGCGGCCCGATCGCGACGGCCAGGCCGGTGATCGCCCCCCAGATGCCGAAGGCGGTACCGCGGTCCTTGCCGCGGAACGCGCCGGCCAGCAGCGCCAGCGACACCGCGAACATGATCGCCCCGCCGACGCCCTGCAGGGCCCGCGACAGCACCAGCATCAGGGTGTTGACGGCCACGCCGCACAGCAGCGATGCGCCGGTGAAAATGACCAGCCCGATCACGTAGAAGAGCCGGCGGCCGAACATGTCCGCCAGGCTGCCCGCGGTCAGCAGCAGCGCGGCGAGGCTGAGGGCGTAGGCGTCCACGACCCACTGCAGGTCGGAGAACGTCGAGTGCAGCGCCTGCTGGATGGCCGGCAGCGCGACGTTCACCACCGTGATGTCCAGCAGCAGCATGAACGTGCCCAGGCAGACAGCTACCAGCGTCCACCACTTGTTGCCGGCACCTTCCTGGCTGCCGCCCTGATCCGGCTGCCGCTTGCCCGGCTCGCCTGGCTGATGCGTGGACAGCCCGGCCGCGGACCCGGTCACGGCGTCGTCCGCAGACCCGGCGCAGCCCTCAGATCAGGCCAGCTACCAGGCAAAATCGGATATCGTGGCACGGTCCCCTCCAGTATCTCGGGTGGCTACGCACAACGCTAGCCCCCGTTACCACGGTGCGCTCACCGCCCCGTTGCGTGGCGGTGCCATGTCGCTAGGCGACTGCCATCCCGAGCCCCCGCAGCTGCTCCCGCAGGCGCTGCGGCGAGGTGTACAGCAGCCCCCGGATTCCCGCCGCCACGGCGGCCTGCACATTGGCTGCTACGTCGTCGATGAACACTGTGCGGCCCGGCCGCAGCTGGTACCGGCGCAGCAGCAGGTCGAAAATGCACCGGTCCGGCTTGGCCACGCCCTCGATCCCGGAGATCACGCTGCCGTCGAACCAGCTCATGAACGGAAACCGCGCCTTCCGGAGGGCATACGCGTCCGGCTCCATGTTGCTGACCGCATAACACGGCATGCCAGCTTCGATCAGCTCCGCGAGCACCGCGACGGTATCCCCGAACTGCCCCGCGGCCATTTCCTCGCCGCGCTCAGCCCACGCCATGATCATGGCCTCGTAGCGGGGAAACTGCCGGGCCAGCAGCTGGCAGGACCCGGCTATGTCGGCCCCGAGGTCGTGCGCGCGGTGCCATTCTCCGGTGCAGACGGTGGCCAGGAAATCCTCCATCTCCCCGGCGTCCGCGAACAGCTGGCGGTACAGGTACCGGGGATCCCAGTCGATCAGCACGCCGCCGATATCGAAAACCACGGCGTCAATCGCGTCGGCTGCCATAACGCAAGTATTTCCCGGCCCGCCAGCGTTCGCGGCTGCGGGGGCGCTGGGAACGGCCACCGCCGGGCGCAGTGAGAAGTCCCTGCGGGCGGCACTGCTGGCTCAACGTCCCGGCAGGCTGGACGGCCGCCGCGCCCCCGGCAGGCTGGACGGCCGCCGCGCCCCCGGTAAGGCCGGTGCGGCATCCTGCTGGGGTATGCACACCCAAGACGAAGCCGAAAATAATTCGGCGGCCAGTCACCGGTCCCCGGCCGGCCCTGCCCCGGGCGCCGGGCGCCTGGGCTGGCTGCTCGCAGCCGCCGGCATCGCGGGCACGGCCGTGGCGGTCACGGTCCGGCCTACGGCTGCGCGGCTAGCGGCGGCGCAGGACTGGCCGCCGTTCGTGCTGGTCGCGGGTTTGCTGCTGATCGGGCTGGTAGCGGATGACGACGGGCTGTTCGCCGCGGCGGGTTACTGGCTGGCGCGGGTGGCGCGCAGTCCGGCGCTGCTGTTCGCCGGCGCCACCGTGATCATCGGCGTGGTGACGGCGGCGCTGAACCTGGATACGTCCGTCGCGTTCCTCACCCCGGTGCTGGTTTACACGGCGCGCGGCCGGGGCACCGCCGGGCCGGCGCTCCTGTACGGCTGCCTGCTGCTGTCCAACGCGGGCTCGCTGCTGCTGCCTGGCTCGAACCTTACCAACCTGATTGTGCTCGGTCACCTGCACCTGTCCGGCGGCCAGTTCCTGGCCCGGATGTGGCTGCCCGCGCTATGCGCGCTGACGGTGACCGCTGGTGTCGTCGCCTGGTGCGAGCGCCGGTCCCTGCGCAGCGGCGGCACCGAGCCGGACCGGCCGCCGCGGCCCGCGCTCGGCCTGGGCCTGGCGGCCGTGATGGTGGCCACTGCCCTGGTCGTGATACTGCCCGGGCCGGCTGTACCCGTCGCCGCGGCAGGCGTGGCCGTCGTCGGCATCCGCCTGGCCGCCAGCCGGGTGCGGGGCCGCCGGGTTGCCGAGGTGCTGGGCATACCGGTGCTCGTGGGGCTATTCGGCGTCGCCGTCGCGCTGGGCACCTTGGGCCGGGCCTGGTCTGGACCGGCGGCATTGCTCACGCACCTGGGAACCTGGGCCACCGCCGGGGTGGCCGCCGCCGCGACGGTCGCGGTCAACAACCTGCCGGCCGCGTCCTTGCTGGCGGCACGGACGCCGGTGCACCCGTTCTCGCTGCTGGTGGGTCTGAATCTGGGGCCGAACCTCAGTGTCACCGGCTCACTGGCCTGGCTGCTCTGGCAGCGCGCGGCGGCTGGAGCTGGTGCGCGCCCGTCGCTCCGCCGGGCTGCCAGAATCGGCGCGCTAGCCGTGCCGCTGTCGATGGCCGCAGCCCTCGGTGCACTCAGCCTGACCGGCTCGCACTAGTCAGGCTGGCCCGACCGGCTCAGCCTGACTACGGTGACACCGGTTGGCGGATGTGCTTGGGTAGGCGGGTGATGCCGAGCGAGTTCTGCGACCGGGTCCGGCGCGGCGAGACGGTTTACGGCGGCTGGCTCAGTGTTCCGCACTTGCTCAGCGGCCGGGCGCTGGCGCTGGCGGGGCTCGACTACGTCGTCATCGACCTGCAGCACGGGGCCGCCGTCGAAGCGGACCTGCCTGCGCTCACCACGGCGATCCGGCTTGCGGGCGCCGCGCCGGTCGGCCGGGTCCGGTTCGCCCATCCCGCCGATGTCGGCCGGTCGCTCGACCTGGGCTGCGCGGGCGTCATCGTGCCCAACGTCGAGTCGGCCGGGCAGGCCAGGGCGGTCGCTGCGGCTTGCCGCTATCCGCCGGACGGGTACCGCTCAGCCGGCGGGGTGCTGGCAGCCGCCAGCCCGCTGTGCATCGTGATGGTCGAGTCGCCTGGCGCCGTCGCCGAGCTTCCGGCCACGCTCGCCGTCCCTGGCGTGGACGGGATCTACGTGGGACCCCGGGATCTGTCGCTGTCGCTCGGCTGCCCGCTCGACCCCGGCGACCCGGTACTGCGCAGCGAGCTGGCGAAAATCTGGGCGCACTGCGCCGCAGCGGGCAAGCCGGCAGGCGTGCACGCGACAGACGGGGTGACGGCAGGGATGTACCAGGAGAACGGCTGCCGGCTGATCACGGTGGCCTCGGACATGATGACGGTAACTCGCGGCGCCGCCGCCGAGCTGGCGGTCGCGAAGGGACCCCGGTCATGACGGACGAGCGCTGGCACGCGGTAGACAGCTACTTCGAGGAGCTCTTCGTTCCGGCCGATCCGGTCCTGGCCGCGGCACTGGCAGCCAGCGAGGCGGCCGGGCTGCCGGCCATCAGCGTCTCACCCAGCCAGGGCAAGCTGCTGCAGGTGCTCGCGCTGAGCCTGCAGGCGCGCCGGATCCTGGAAATCGGCACGCTCGGCGGCTACAGCGCGATCTGGCTGTCGCGCGGACTCGCCGAGGGCGGCGCGCTGGTCACCCTGGAGGCCGAGCCCAGGCACGCCGCCGTAGCGCGCGAAAACCTGGCCAGGGCTGGCTTCGCGGCCACGGCCGACGTCCGGCTCGGCCCCGCCGCGGGCACGCTGGCAGAGCTGGCGGCCGGCGGCGCGGCGCCGTTCGACCTGATCTTCATCGACGCCAACAAGGACGGTTATCCCGGTTACCTCGGCTGGGCGCTGCGGCTGTCCCGGCCGGGCACGGTCATTGTCGCTGACAACGTGGTGCGCGGCGGGAAGGTAGCCGACCCGGCCAGCGAGGACGCGGCAACTCGCGGAGTGCGCGAGTACCTGCGGCTGCTGGCCGCCGAGCCGCGGGTCACCTCTTCGGCGATCCAGACCGTCGGCGCCAAGGGTTACGACGGTTTCTCCGTCAGCGTGGTCCGCTAGCCAGCCGCAGGCTGACCTGACCGGCTGCGCGCGCCGACCTGCCCGGCTGCGCGGCGGCGCGCTGCGCCCCGCTGCGTCGGGGTAAGCGGGGCACAGCGCCTGCCGCCATGATCACGGTGAGTTCTCAGGCGGATGAACTGAGAAGTCACCGTGATCATGAACTTCAGCACGGCGGCAGGCGCCGAGGGGGGATCGGAGCCTGCCGCGGTGCGGGTCCGGACCGGGTCGGCCCGAGCCGGGCAGCCACCGGGATGCCGGGAGGAGACGTCAGGCGGCTGCGCTAGGTAGAACGCCAAGTGGCTGCCGGCCCAATCCCGCGCCCGGCCGGTATGACCCATCTCACCCTGGCGTTTGCAGCGGAAGTATGCTGCGGGGTAACTGCACGCCGGCGCGCGGCGCCCGGCGCCGGCCGCGCTCTAACCCGGGAGGCACACATGGGACTGATGGACAGGGTCAAGACGCAGGCGACCGTACTCGCGCAGAAGACCCAGGAAACCGCCAGGGACGGGAAGGCCAAATTCGACCAGGCCCAGGCCGGACGTCGCGGCGACGCGATCCTGCGCAATCTCGGTGCCGCTGTCTTCGCCGAGCGGACCGGCCGCGGCACGCCGGACTCGCAGACGCAGATCGACAGCCTGGTACAGGAAGCATCGGCGTACGAGGCGCTGCACGGCATCAGCCTGACAGCTCAGCCGGACGATCAGCAGGGTTCGGACCCTGCCGCCGGGGGCTTCCCCGGTCCGGCCGCAGCCGGCTCCGCTGCCGATTCGGGCGCCGCGGGCTTCCCGGCGCAGGCGGACCCGTCGCCCGCCGGGTTCCCGTCCGGCGCCTCCCCGGCGAGCTTCCCGCCCCCGGCGGGGTCCCCCGCCGGTGCGGGGGCGACGGATTTCCCGCCGCCGGCCGGTACCGAGGTGCCGCCGCCCGCCGGCGGAACCGGCTTCCCGCCGGTGCCCCCGACGTCGGTCTTCCCCTCGGACCTGGAGCCGGGCGTCCCGACCGGGCCGGCCGCCGAGTCGTTCCCGCCAGCTGCCGGACCGGTCTAACAGCGGCCTCAGCCGGCTAACTGCGGCCGCAGTTAGCCGGCTGCGGACATCGCGACGTCCCGGACGGCATGCACGTCGGTGCCGCTGCTGGTGGCGGCAGTGAAGGCCAGCAGCGACGTACGGGTCAGCATCGGCACTGCGGTCTGCAGCACCTGCTGGCCGTTCAGGAAAACAACCAGCACGCTGCCGCCAGCAGACCCGGTTACCCGGACGTCCAGCGCCTGCGTGCCGCTGCGCAGCGGCCCGATGGCCCGGCTGATCCCGCGGAAGCGCAGCCTGCCGTTCCGGGCGGTGCTCGATACGCCGATGAAATTGGCTGCCGGGTAACCAGTGTCCTGATGCGTGATCAGGGTCACCGCGACGCCGGCCAGGCCGCCGAAGCCAAGCTCGTTCCCGCCGCGGCCGAGCGCGGTAACACCGGCCCGGGCCGGGTTCAGCAGCGCGAACGTGAGCCCCTCCGCCCCGGTGCCGCCCGACAGCTGTGCGTCAAAACGCACGTGCAGGCCGTCGGTGCGCACTGGCCGGGAATCCACCACCGAGCCCGCCTGCGCCGGGACCGCCCCAGTCAGCACGCTGTCAGATCCGGTGAGCGCGGCCGAGCCGTTATAACCCCAGCCGCCGCCGGGGCCGGGCAGGCCGCTGCCGCCGGCCGCGATCACCGCGTTAGTGACCGTGTGCACGTCACTCCCGCTGCCGGTGCCGCCGGTGAAGGCCACCAGCGCCGACGGCGGCACTGTGCCGGGCGGCAGCGTCGGCGACAGCACAGTCCTGCCGTCCAGCGTCACGGTCAGGCGCTGACCGGACACCGAGACGCCCACCACGTGACCGCTGCCGGTGCGCAGCCGGGGGATATTCCCGGTCCGCTGTACCCAGCGGAGCTGACCGCCGCTGGAGCTCGTGGCGACCCCGGCGAACCGGGGCGAGTCGAAGCTCCTCCCCGGCGCGGTGTCCAGCGCGACTGCGACTCCTGGCAGGCCGCCGGACCCCAGTGAGCCGCCACTGCGGCCCGCCGACCTGGCGCTCGCGCGGGCGGCATCCAGCAGGCTGAACGTCAGCCCGTCGGCCCCGCTGCCGCCGCCGATCTGCACCCGGAACGTCGCCGTCAGGCCGTTACTCCGCTCGGGTACGGAATAGACAGCCGTCCCCGCCTGCCGGGCGGCGGCCTGAGTCAGCCGCAGGCTGGCGCCGGACATCCGGGCGCTGCCGTTCAGGGTCCAGCCGCCGCCGGGCGGCGGCACGGCCACGGTTCCCGCGGACGCAGCCGTGCCGGTGCCGGTGACCGGCACGGTGAGCGCATGGCTGCCGAGGGCATCGGTCCAGGTAATGCGGTAGCTGGCAGCGACAGGCCCGGTACTGGACGGGCTGAACGTCAGCGGGATCTCCAGGTCGTAGCCGGGGTTAACCGGCAGCCCGGCCGCTACCTGGTCTGGGGCGCCGAATGGTACCGGCGGTGCGGTCGTCCCGGTGATGATCGCGGGCAGGTTACCGCCATTGGGTACGTCCACGGTGGCTGTCGCCTGCTGGCCCACGGGTACCGGGCCGAAATTCACTGCCGCAGGTGCCGGAGTGAGCTGGCTCACGCCGGGAGTGCCGGTACCGGTCAGGGGCAGGGTCAGCGTAGCAGGGCCGGCGCCGCTGCCCGTCACGGTGAGGGCGGCCGAGCCGCTGTCCGGGCCGGTGCCTGTCGGCTTGTACGTCGCGGTAGCCACCACGGACGCGCCGGGCTGCAGGACGGTCCCGGCCGGCGGCAGGCCGGTGATGGCGAACGGCGCGGCCGGCGCGGCCGGGGCGCCGACCGTCGCTGGCGCCGTGCCGCTATTGGCGATCGTCACGTTCTCCGGCTGGCTCACGCCGTCCGGCACGGTCCCGAACGACACCGCGCCTGGCGTAGCCTGCAGCCCGGTCCTGGTGCCGGTCCCGGTCATGCTGACGCTATCACCGGGAAGTGGGCTGCGTCGGTGACAAAGCCGACTGAGCCGGTGACACCGCCCGGCGCGGCCGGGCTGAACGTAACCGGCACGCTCAGCGTCTGGCCCGCGGTCAGCGTCACGGGCAGCGTGACCGGGCTGCCGTTCTCGGCCGGAACCCCGGCCGAGAAACCCGCGGCGCCCCCCTGGCCCACGCTGACCGTCTTGACCGTCACCCCTGCGGTTCCCGGCGCCGCCGTCACCGTCGCGGTCCGCTGCGCCGCCGGGCCGCCGACCGCGACCTGGCCGAAGTTAACCGGCGCGGCGCCCAGCGGGGCCGCGTCCGGGCTGCCGAAGGCCAGGACGCGCCCGTCCCTGGTTCCGACATAGATCCGGCCGCTGTCGGTGGCGGGAACAGCGAACTTGCTCGCCGTCCCGATCGGCGCGGTCCAGATCGGCGCCTGCGGGCACGGGGCAGCCTGACTGCAGGATGCGGCGGGCGCTCCCCGGAACGCCTGCGGGCCGACGGTGAGCCCCGGCGCGCCCGCAGTTACCGCAGTCCGCGAAAAGCCCGCTGTTCATGCTTAGCTAGCGAGTGCCCGCTCGACCAGGACACGATAGTCATCGACCAGACCGGGCAGGAGCCGGAGATGGACGATCGTGCCATCACCCGCCGGCATGAGGTCCACCACCTGGCATACCGCCGCGGCTTCCTGGTCACCGGCCACGACCAGAACACCCGGGCTGATCTGGCCAGGGTCACGGGCCTCATCCAGGAACGTCCAGACGTAGCCGGTCTCGTCCTCGTCGTTCAGATCGGCCGTGATATCTACCACGTACATCTCAGTTCCTTCCTCACCCGTGCACCTAGCCAGGGTACGCCGGATTAGGCAGCGCAGCGCCGAGAGCCTCCAGCAGCCGCCCGAGCTCCTGATCATCACCCGAGCGCAGGCGCACGGTGAAGTGCGGCCGCCGCCCGGTGGGCAGCAACTCGAAGCGATGCTCCGCCAGCCGCCCGGCGGTCGGCAGGTAGATGGTGCGGAATGTAGCGAACCGGCGGCGGAGCAGATCCTCCAGCGGCTCGCCGAGAACGGCGAAGACCGAGATGCCCCGAAGAGGCTCCCCGTCGAGAGACCAGGCGCGCGCAGTCCGCTGCAGATGGCTGCGCAGCTTGTCCGGGGTGTCACGGCCGCCGCGGATGACCATCGTCGTCGCGGCAGGCGGCCGTTCAGGCCGCAACAGCAGACGCTGCTCGATCCGCTCCCCCGGCACCCGCCAATGCTAATGCCCGCAGCCACGGCAGCAGGTCCACAGCCTGCCGGAGCAAGGCACCGGGTTGCCGGCGAATGAGCCAGGCCCCGCGAATGCGTCCGGACCGCGCGGGCTTGCGGCCTGCCGGACGTCCGCCGACGTCGGCCTTTCCCTCGGACCTGAAGCCTGACGTCCCGACCGGGACGGCAGCCGAGTCGTTCCCCAGCTGCCGGCCGCCCTAGCCGCGGTTCAGCAGGACTGGCCGGAACTCAGCCGGATCTAGCGGCAGGCGTTCTGAGCAGCGGTCTTGGCTGGCGTCACGGTGCGGGAAGCGCGCGGCTGCGGGGCCGCGACGGTGTAGCCGCTGGCGCCGAGAACGATCCGGACCCTGGCTAGCCGGCTCACCTGGCGGAGAGTCGCGCCGGGCAGCGCGGTGCGCAGCAGCCCGGCTGCGGCCCGGTCCGCCGCCGGGTACTCGATCAGGGTCTGGCGGACATCCTGCGTCGGCCAGGTCAGGGCCGAGCCGTGAATGCGGTAACCCAGTGCGGCCAGCTGCGTCGCGGTACTGGCCGACAAGCCGCCGATCAGGGTGCCGTTGTAGACATCGACGGATACCTGACCGCGGCGCAGCGCGCTGCGAGGGCGTTTGCGCGGCGGCGGGGCATGGTCCGTTCCCAGTGCCGCGAACAGGGCCCTGGCCCCGGTCTTGCTCCACAAGACGGCCGACTGGCCGGTCGGCGTCAGGTAGTTGGCGCTCTGGACCGGAACTGTGGTGAAGCTGACGTCGCTGGGCCGCACGCCGCGCATCTGGTTAGCCAGCCCGCTGATATTGAATCCCTCGTCTACTTTGACCGCGGCTGAAGCCGCGGCGAGGAACCTGCCCAGCCGGACGGGGTTCGCCAGCGTCCCCGATGTCACCGCCTCGGTCAGCAGCGAGGACAGCAGCTGCTGCTGGTTGCCGATCCGGGCCAGGTCCGACAGGGCGAAGGAGTGCCGGTCCCGGGCGAACTTCAGCGCCGTGATGCCGGATACGTGGTGACGGCCAGCCGCCATGTGCAGGCCGGTGTAAGCGTCGGCTACCGGGTACGGCAGGCAGACGTTCACTCCGCCGAGCGCGTCGATGACCCGGACGAAGCCGAGGAAGTTCACCTCGATGTAGTCGTTGATCTGCAGGCCGGTTGCGTGTTCGATGGTCGCCACCATCAGCTGCGGGCCGCCGAGACCGTAAGCGGCGTTGATCTTATTGAAGCCATGGCCGGGTATGTCCACCCAGGAGTCCCGCGGCAGGCTCACCACGCTGACGGACTGGTGATCGGCGGGAATGTGCGCCAGCATCAGCGTGTCCGAGTTCGCGCTGGCGACGTGGCCGACATGCAGTGCGGCCTGCTGATGCGGGGTCAGCCCGGCCCGGACGTCGACGCCCGCGACGAGGATGTTCAGCGGTCCGCTGGCCGGCGTCCCGGCGATACCCGCGTTCACCCGGCCGAGGCTGGAACTGACGTAGGTCGTGAGCACCCAGGCGCCTCCCGCGGTCATCATCACGACAGCGGAAAAGGCGCCGACGACACCCAGCATGGCTCGCTGCAGCCGCGCCTTGCGGCCAGCCGAGATGCGCTCCATCAGCTGCCGTTGCGCCAGCGCCGGTCCCGGCCGGCGCCGGGAGCCGGACTGCCGCACCGGTGCGCGCGTCCGGCTGGGGTCCCGTGCGCTCCCCGCGTCCGGCCTGCCGTCAGCGGGGGTGGCAGACCCGTGCCCGGCGGCGGGCCGCGGTTTGCCCGGCGGCGGGTACATGCCGGGCCGCGGGCCCGGGATGCGGCGGTCATCTGCCTGGCCGGGGGAGAAGGGACGGTCTTCCGGCCGGCCGGAGGCGGGATTGTCCTCGGCGGCGGGCGTGCCAGCACGGGCCGCAGGCTGGTCGCCCTGGCCGCCGTCGTCACTGCCGGTCATCAGTCCCCCCTGCCGACGCTACTGCCGCCAGGCTAGCGCGGCAGCCGCCGGATGGTCCGGCTCACCGCCGGCGGGTCACAAAGTTCCTCCCGGCGGCCCGGAGGTCGGCCAGGCAGGGGTCGTCAGCAGCAAAGCCGCGGGTTGTCGCCCCGCGTCGCAGCGAGCGCCACCGTCCATGTCAGAGCGCGCCGCATTGTAGGTCAGAGCGCGCCGCATTGCCGGTGAGAGCACGCCGCATGCAGGGCCAGCGAGCGCCGCATTGCAAGTCGGCTAGCGCTGCTTGCAGGTCAACGTCTCGTCTGCGGCCTGGCCCATCAGGTCCTGAAAAGCGCTGCCGCAACCACTTAGCTGCCGGGGGCTTACCGGGTGCCGGTTGTTGGGTACACTCGGCATATGTTACTGGCCGGTAGGCCAGGGGGCGGCAGTCAGCGGCAGGTATCCGGGAGGTCCGATGGGGCACTACAAGAGCAACCTTCGCGATATCGAGTTCAACCTCTTCGAGCTGCTGAATCGCCAGGAGCTGCTGGGCTCGGGCCCCTACGCCGACCTGGACGAGGAAATCGCGCGCGGCATACTCGCGGAGGTCGACCGGCTGGCTGTCGGCCCGCTGGCCGACTCATTCGCCGACGCGGACCGCAACCCGCCGGTATTCGACCCGGCGGCGCATACGGTCGCGATGCCCGCGAGCTTCAAGAAATCCTTCGCGGCGTTCATGGACGCCGAGTGGTACCGCCTCGAGCTGCCCGCCGCCCTCGGCGGCACCGGGGCGCCCCGGTCGCTGCACTGGGCGATCGCGGAGCTGGTGCTCGGCGCGAATCCCGCGATCTGGATGTATGCCAGCGGCGGCTCGATGGCGCATGCCCTGTGGCGGATGGGGACGCCGGAGCAGCAGCGGTTCGCCCAGTTCGTGCTCGACCGCAAGTGGACGTCGACGATGGCGCTGACCGAGCCGGACGCCGGCTCGGATGTCGGCGCCGGCCGGACCCGGGCAATCGCCCAGCCGGACGGAACCTGGCACATCGAGGGCGTCAAGCGGTTCATTACCAGCGCCGAGCATGACATGGCCGAGAACATCTTCCACCTGGTGCTCGCCCGCCCGCAGGGCGCCGGCCCCGGCACCAAGGGCCTGTCGATGTTCCTGGTCCCCAAGTTCCTGGTCGGCCCGGACGGCACGCTCGGCGAGCGCAATGGCGTGTATGTCACCGGGGTCGAGCACAAGATGGGCCTGAAGGCATCCACCACCTGCGAGCTCACTTTCGGCGCTGACCACCCGGCGATCGGCACCCTGGTCGGCGACTCGCACGACGGCATCCGGCAGATGTTCGTGATCATAGAGTTCGCCCGGATGATGGTCGGCACCAAGGCCATCGCCACGCTGTCGACCGGATACCTGAACGCCCTGGAATACGCCAAGACCCGGGTACAGGGCGGCGACCTGGCGGCAGCGGCCGACCGCAATGCGCCGCGGGTGGCCATCACCCGTCACCCGGATGTCCGCCGCAGCCTGATGCTGCAGAAAGCCTACGCCGAGGGCATGCGCGCGCTGGTCCTCTACACCGCCACCTGGCAGGACGCCCAGCAGCTGGCCGAGGACGGCGGCACGCAGGACGAGCTGGCCGCGGCGCTCAATGACCTGCTGCTGCCGCTGGTCAAGGGGGTGGGGTCCGAGCGTGCCTACGAGCAGCTCGCCCAGTCGCTGCAGATCCTGGGCGGCTCCGGCTACCTGCAGGACTACCCGCTGGAGCAGTACATCAGGGACGCCAAGATAGACAGCCTGTACGAGGGCACGACGGCGATCCAGGGCGCGGACTTGTACTTCCGCAAGATCGTCCGTAATGAGGGCAGGGCGCTCAGTTTCCTGCTGGACCAGATCAGGGCATTTGCCGCGGCAGAGTCGGGCAACGGCCGCCTGAAAACCGAGCGCGCCGCACTCGGCCGGGCCGCGGACGACGTCGAAGCGCTGGTTGCCGCGCTGAACGGGTTCCTCGGTGCGAGCGTGAGCGCGCCGGCCGAGATCTACCGGGTCGGCCTGAACACCACCCGGCTGCTGCTGGCGATCGGTGACCTGGTCATCGGCTGGCTGCTCGGCCGCCAGGCCGAGATCGCGCTAGCCCGCCTGGACGAGGCCGGGCCGGCCGCCGGGGCCGGGGCGCCGGTTCCTGGCGCGAATGCCGCCGTTAGCGCGGCTGACCGGTCCTTTTACCTGGGGAAGGTGGCTGCCGCCCAGTTTTTCGCGTCGACCGTGCTGCCCCGGCTGGCGGTCGAGCGGCAGCTCGGCGAGACCACCACCCTGGACCTGATGGAGCTGCCCGAAGAGGCGTTCTGATGACCGCGGGGCAGTAGCCCGCCGCCGCTCAGACCGAGTACTGAAATTCAGATCGAGTACTGGACTGACGCCCGGTCCTGCAGGACCGGTGTGATGAACTGCTCAATGATGGCGCGGTGGGCGGGGTGATCGCGGTATGCGCGGTAACTCTCCGCGTCGTCGAAGTCGGCGATGACGGCGAAGTCGAAGTTGCCCTCTGTAAGGCCGGCGTCCGGGCCGACGTGGTAGGCGCGCAGCCCGGTCAGCTGCGGCACGAGCTGCCGGAGTTCGCTGGCTACCCGCTGGTTCTGCTCGCCGGTGGCCTCAGTGGTCCAGCTGAGCAGCACGACATGCCTGATCATGATGCGTCCTTCCGGGTGCTCACCGGGTCCGGTCACTGCCAGGCGAGCATATGCACCGGGTCGGTCAGCATCGCACCGACGTCCCGCAGCACCGCCGAGCCCAGGTCGCCGTCGGCCACCCGGTGGTCGAAGGACAGCGCCAGGGTTGTCACCTGACGCACCGCCAGCTGGCCCTCGTGCACCCACGGCGCATCCTTAACCCGGCCGAATGCCAGGATCGCGGTTTCGCCCGGGCTGAGGATCGGGGTACCGGTGTCGATTCCGAAGACGCCGACGTTCGTGATCGTGATGGTGCCGCCCTGCAGGTCGGCCGGGGTCGCCTTGCCGGACCTGGCCGTGTCCGCGAGGTCGGCGAGCGCGCGGGCCAGAGCGGGCAGCGCGAGCGCGTGCGCGTCCCGGATATTGGGGACGACCAGGCCCCGGTCGGTCGCGGCGGCGATGCCGAGGTTGACGTAGTGCTTGATGACGATCTCCTGGGCCGCCTCATCCCAGGACGCGTTGATCAGCGGATGACGCGCGGCCGCGATCAGCAGCGCCTTGGCGACGAGCAGCAGCGGGGAAACCCTGGCGTCGGCGAACTCCGGCATTGCCTTCAGCCGGGCGGTGGCGGTCATCGCGGCGGTGATGTCGATCTGCAGGAACTCGGTGACGTGCGGGGCAGTAAAGGCACTGGCGGACATTGCGGCGGCGGTGTGCTTGCGCACGCCGCGGATCGCAATCCGCTCCTCGCGAGCCGCGGCCCCGGCGGCCCCGGTCCCGGTGGCTTTCCACGCGGGAATACCGGCTGCGGCGGGCGGCGGCTGCGCATCCCTGGCGAGGACGGCGGCCTGGACGTCTGCGCGCGTAACTGAGCCGCTCGGCCCGCTGCCGGCCAGGGTGGCCAGGCTGATTCCCAGGTCCCTGGCCAGCTTGCGGACCGGCGGCTTGGCGGCGACGCGGGCGCCGGGCGCGGGCGGGGCAAGCGCGGCCGGCGGTACGAGCACCGTGGGCGGCGCTGCAAGGCTCAGCCCCCCGGCCGGCGCTCGCGGTTCAGGCCTGGCAGGCGGGGGCGGCGGCGTCTTTCTGGTCCGCCGGGTGGTGGCTCCGAGTTTCACGCCGTAGCCGACGAGCACCGGCTGCCGTTCTTCCCGCGGCACGGCTCCGGCCGGGGCGCCGGCGCCGGCGCCGGCGGCGTGCTGAGCCGGGAGGGCTGGCACGAGGTCAGCGGCTGCGCTGCCCGGCCCGGTAAGGGCCAGGGCCGCATCGACGGAGTCAGGGACTGAGCCCGGCGTTGCCGGGCCGCTCCGCCCGGCAACGGGAACGCCGGCAGCAAGAACGCCGGGCACGGGAACGCCGGGCACGGGGCCGCCGCCGGGCACGGGAACGCCGGCTGGCAGGGGAGGAACGCCGCCGGATGGCGCGGCGCCGACCTGCACGGAGATGATCGGCACTCCGACGTCGACCGTGCTGCCCGCCGCGGCGAGCAGCTCGGCGACGATGCCCTCGAACGGGCACGGCAGCTCCACCACCGCCTTGGCCGTCTCGATCTCCACGATGATCTGGTTTACGGTTACCGGATCGCCGGCCGCGACATGCCACCGGACGATGTCCGCCTCGGTCAGGCCTTCGCCGACGTCCGGGAGCTTGAACTGCCGCAGCTCGGACATACCGTCCTTTCGGGTGTTCGCTGAATCAGCGTGCTCGGTGCGAGTGCTCATCGTGCTCAGCATGCTGAGCGTGCTCAATGCTGCGGGGCGGCCGGGGCGGCGGGGCGGCCGGGGCGTCCGCCGGCAACCTCAGAACGTGAACGCGCGGTCGACGGCGTCGAGCACCCGGTCCAGGTCGGGCAGGTAATGCTCCTCCAGCTTGGACGGCGGGTACGGCGTGGAGTAACCGCCGACCCGCAGCACCGGGGCTTCGAGCTGGTAGAAGCATTCCTCGCTGACCCGCGCGGCTACTTCCGCGCCCAGCCCGCCGGTGACCGCCGCCTCGTGCACGATGATGCAGCGCCCCGTCCGCCGCACCGAGTCGAAGATCGTGGCGGTATCGAGCGGCGCGAGCGACCTCAGGTCGAGCACCTCCACTGACCGGCCGTCGGCGCGGGCCGCGACAGCCGCCTCGACGCAGGTGCGGACCATCGGGCCGTAGGCCAGCACGGTGATGTCGGTGCCGTGAACCAGCTGCCGGGCCTGGTCCATCGGCAGCGCCGCGGCGAGGCCGCCGGGAATGTCGACGTCGGCCTTCTCCCAGTAGCGCCGTTTTGGCTCGAAGAAGATTACCGGATCCTCGCAGCTGACCGCCTGCTGGATCATGGTGTAAGCGTCGGCCGGCTCGCCGCAGGCGACGACCCGCAGCCCCGGCGTGTGCGCGAACAGCGCCTCGGGCGACTCGCTGTGATGCTCGACCGCGCCGATGCCGCCGCCGAACGGGATCCTGATCACGACCGGGAGGCTGACGTGACCGAGCGACCGGTAGCGCATCTTGGCCAGCTGGCTGACGATCTGGTCGAACGCGGGATAGACGAAACCGTCGAACTGGATCTCGCAGACCGGCCGGTAGCCGCGCAGGGCCAGCCCGATCGCGGTGCCGACGATGCCGGACTCGGCGAGCGGGGTGTCCAGCACCCGGTCCTCGCCGAAGTCTTTCTGCAGCCCGTCGGTGACCCGGAAGACCCCGCCGAGCTTGCCGACGTCCTCGCCCATGATGAGCACCTTCGGGTCATTCTCCAGCGCCTTGCGCAGCCCCTCGTTCAGCGCCTTGGACAGGGTCAGCGTGGTCACTGGGCCGCCTCCTGCGCAGTGAAGGAGTCCAGGTAGGCCGCGAGCTGGGCGCGCTCAGCCGCCAGCAGCCCGTGCGCGCCGGCGTAGACGTTGTCGAACATCGACAGCGGGTCGGGGCCGGGCATCTGCTGGCACGCCGTCCGGACCCGCGCGCCGACCTTGTCAGCCTCGGCGGCCACCTCGTCGAAGAAGGACATGTCCGCCAGCCGGGACCGGATCAGGTACTGCTTCACCCGCTCGATCGGGTCCTTGAGCTTCCACGATTCCAGCTCAGCCGACAGCCGGTACCGTGTCGGGTCGTCGGTGGTGGTGTGCGCGCCCATCCGGTAGGTGAACGCCTCGATCAGGGTCGGCCCCTGGCCCTCCCGTGCCGCCTGCAGCGCCTTGCGGGTCACGGCCAGGCACGCGAGCACGTCATTGCCGTCCACCCGCAGACCCGGGAAGCCGAAACCGTGCGCCCGCCGGAACAGCGGCACCCGGCTCTGGCGCTCCAGCGGCTCGGAGATCGCCCACTGGTTGTTCTGGCAGAAGAAGACAACCGGCGCGTTGGCGACTGAGGCCCAGATAAAGGCCTCGTTGACGTCGCCCTGGCTGGTGGCCCCGTCGCCGAAATAGGCGATTACCGCCTCGCCGTCCTCGCCGACCGCGCCGTCCCGCTGGATGCCCATCGCGTACCCGGTGGCGTGCAGCGTCTGGCTGCCGATCACGATCGTGTAGAGATGAAACTTATGCTGCTGCGGATCCCAGCCGCCGTGACTGACGCCGCGGAACAGCTCCAGCAGCTTCACCGGGTCCAGGCCGCGGCACCAGGCAACGCCGTGCTCGCGATAGGTCGGGAAAGCCATGTCCCGCGGCCCCAGCGCCCGGCCCGAGCCGACCTGGGCGGCTTCCTGGCCGAGCAGCGAGGCCCAGATCCCCAGCTCGCCCTGGCGCTGCAGCGCGATAGCCTCGAAATCGATCCGGCGGACCAGGACGAGGTCCCGGTACAGCGCCATCACCTCCGCGGCGGAAATTTCCAGCGGGTAGTCCGGGTGCTCGACCCGTTCCCCTTCGGGTGTCAGCAGCTGAACGGCCTGCGCGGATTCCGGCGCCCCGGCGGGGGCGGACTGCGCGAATGCGGCTCGTCCGTCGGCTGAAGCAGCTAGTCCGGCGACATTGACGGTCACGTGCCACTCCTCGCGTCCTCAAGGACCGGTGCCGCGGTTGCCTGGTCGGCTGCGCTGGTCAGTTGCGCTGTCTAGTTGCGCTGTCCAGCTGGTCCGCTGGCTGGCCCGGTTCCGGTCGTCCGTCGTCTTCGCTGTGACAGTACCCGCCTCCGCGGCGGCGGGTACAAGTGCTGCGGCTAGCGGCCCCATTCGCGTACGCTCCGTCCGTGAATACCAGTCCCGCCAGCACCAGTGATGCCGGCCCGGCCCCCGCCGGCCCGACCCCCGCCGGTACCACGCCCGCCGGCCCGGGTGCGGTCAGCACCGTCGTCGTGGAGGTCATGCTGAAGCCCGAGATCCACGACCCGCAGGGCGAGGCCATCGCCGGCGCCTGTCACCGCCTCGGTTTCGGCGAGGTCCTCGCGGTGCGCCAGGGAAAGCGGTTCGAGGTGCAGATCAGCGCGCCGCCCGGCGCGGCGTCGCAGCAGCGGATCGCCGAGCTTGCCGCCGGGCTGCTGGCTAATCCGGTAATCGAGGAATTCACTATTCACGCCGCGTAGCACGTATTCGTCCAGGGATCGCCTGAGTTCAGGGTTACCCGGCGCCGGCGGGGGAACGCCTCAGAATGTGACCAGCGTAAGCCGGCTATATGCGGGGGCGAAGGAACGATGCGATCTCGGGCGAGGGCGCCTGGCGGTTCCGGCGACGGTAACGGATCGGTAGCAGACGTTCGGTTCTGCCTTGTGTTTCCGCGCGAGGCGCTGAGCATTCCGGTAATGCGCAAGGTTCTCGGCGATACTCTCATCCGGCTGGGCGTGGCGGAAGACTGCGTCGGCGATTTGCTGCTGGCGGTAACCGAGGCCTGCACGAATGTGCTGCGGCACGCGGGCAGCGGCCGCCGGTACGAAGTCGTCGCCCGGGTAAGCCGGGACCGGTGCCTGGTCGAGGTGCTGGACAGCGGCCGCGGGTTCGACCCGGCGAAGGCGGCCGAGCAGGCTGCGTCGGGGCCGCGGCGGCCGCCCGGCAGGCCGTCGATGCGCGGCCCGGCCCGCGCCCGCCGCCCGGCAGGACCCCGGATCGCCCCGGCGCTGACAGCGCCGATCCTGGGCAGGTTCGCCCGGGCCCGGCGCGCGGCTGCCGACCGGACCATCGAGGACCTGCCCGAGTCCGGCCGCGGGCTGGCGATCATGCGGTCCTGCGTCGACGACGTGACCCTGCGCAGCGGGCCCGGCCAGGGGACGGTGGTATCGCTGCGCAAGCAGCTCGAATGGCGGCCCGACGCGCCGCTGGCGCAGTCGCCGGCCTGGCCGCTCCGGGACGCCGGCTGAGCCGGTAACCTGCGTGCATGCGCCTTCAGCGAGCATGCCGGTGACAGCTCGGATCGGCGTGGTGACGTTCCCGGGCTCGCTGGATGACCGCGACGCGTGCCGCGCCGTCGCGCGGGCCGGCGGGACCGCCGTCCCGCTGTGGCACGGCGACCGGGACCTGCACGGCGTGGACGCGGTGATCCTGCCCGGCGGGTTTTCCTACGGTGACTACCTGCGGTGCGGCGCGATCGCCCGGTTCTCCCCAGTGATGACCGGGCTGATACCCGCCGCGCGGGCCGGGCTGCCGGTGCTGGGCATCTGCAACGGCTTCCAGATCCTGTGCGAGGCGCGGCTGCTGCCGGGCGCGCTGACCCGCAACGCCGGGCTGCGGTTCATCAGCAAGCCGGTACGGCTGCGGATCGAGACGACCGCGGCGCCGTGGGCTACCGGGTTTGCCGCCGGCCAGGAGATCACCGCGGTGCTGAAAAGCGGCGAGGGCGCCTACGCGGCCGACGCCGGCACGCTCGCGCGGCTGGAATCGCGCGGTCAGGTGCTGGCCCGGTACGCGGGCGGCAATCCGAATGGCTCAGCCGGGGGCATCGCCGGGGTGCTCAGCGAGGCGGGGAACGTGGCCGGGCTGATGCCGCATCCGGAGCACGCGGTCGATGAGCTGACCGGTCCGTCGGCGGACGGGCTCATTTTTTTCGCCTCGATAATGAACCTGGCGGCGGCATGAACGGCGCGGGCACGCGGCCCGGCCGCCCGGCGGCGCCGCAGGCAGCCCCGCCTGCCGCCGGCGGCCAGGACACCGTCGCGCGCGCGGCCGCCACGCCCGGCCAGCCGCAGCCTTATCAAACGCTCGGCCTGACCGAGCCGGAGTACGGCCGGGTAACCGCGCTGCTCGGCCGCCGTCCCACCGACGCTGAGCTGGCCATTTATTCGGTAATGTGGAGCGAGCACTGCTCGTACAAGTCTTCCCGCGCGCACCTGCGGCAGCTCGCCGCGACCGCGGCCGGCAGTGACGTGCTGCTGGCCGGCATCGGGCACAACGCGGGCGTGGTCGACATCGGTGCTGGTTACGCGGTCACTTTTAAGATCGAATCACATAACCATCCGTCCTACGTAGAGCCGTTCCAAGGCGCGGCGACCGGCGTGGGCGGCATCGTGCGAGATATCCTGGCGATGGGCGCCCGGCCCGTCGCGGTCATGGACGCGCTGCGGTTCGGCGCCGCGGACGCCCCCGACACCCGCCGGGTGCTGCCGGGAGTCGTCGGCGGTATCTCGTTCTACGGCAACTGCCTCGGCCTGCCGAATATCGGCGGCGAGCTCGCCTTCGACCCCTGCTATGCGGGCAACCCGCTGGTCAACGCTTTGTGCGTCGGCGTGCTGAGGCATGCGGACCTGAAGCTCGCAGCCGCCACCGGCACCGGGAACAAGGTGCTGCTGCTGGGCTCGGCGACCGGGCCGGACGGTATCGGCGGCGCGTCCGTGCTGGCCAGCGCGTCGTTCGGCGGCGGCGGCGAGGGGGCCAAGCGGCCCAGTGTGCAGGTCGGCGATCCGTTCATGGAGAAACTGCTGATCGAGTGCTGCCTGGAGCTGTACGCGGCCGGGCTGGTCGTCGGGATCCAGGACCTGGGCGCGGCCGGGGTAGCGTGCGCGACGACCGAGCTGGCGGCCGGCGGCGGCCCCGGCGTCGGGATGACCGTCCGGCTGGACGCGGTGCCGCTGCGGGACCCGTCCCTCGGGCCGGCCGAGATCTTGATGAGCGAGTCGCAGGAACGGATGATGGCGGTGGTGGAGCCGGCCGGGGTCGGGCGGTTCCTGGAGATCTGCGCGAAGTGGGATATGCGCGCCACCGTCATCGGCGAGGTCACCGGCACCGGCCGGCTGGAGATGACCTGGCACGGCGAGCAGGTGGTGGACATCCCGCCGGGCAGCGCGGCTGACGAGGGGCCGGTGTACCTGCGCCCGGCCGCCCGGCCGGACAGCCAGGACGAGCTGGCGGCCGGCGACGCCGCGGCGCTGCCGCGGCCGGGCGGCGGCCCGCACTCCGGCCCGTACTCCGGCCCGGCCGCCGCCGGCGGTGACGGAGCTGAGCTGCGCGCGGCGCTGCTGGCGGTGCTGGCATCGCCGGGCGCGGCCGACAAGAGCTGGGTGACCGAGCAGTACGACAGTTACGTGCGCGGCGACACGGTGCTGAGCGCGCCGCAGGACGGCGGCGTGGTCCGGATCGACGATCGCACCGGTCTGGGGATCGCGCTGGCGACGGACGGGAACGGCAGGTTTTGCCGCCTGGATCCTTACGCCGGGACGCAGCTGGCCCTGGCGGAGGCGTACCGGAACGTCGCGGCGACCGGCGCGCGGCCGCTCGCGGTGACCAACTGCCTGAACTTCGGCTCGCCGGAGGATCCGGGGGTGATGTGGCAGTTCACCGAGTCGGTCCGCGGTCTCGCCGACGGCTGCCTGGCGCTGGGACTGCCGGTGACCGGCGGGAACGTGAGCTTTTATAACCAGACCGGGACGCTGCCCATTCACCCGACACCGGTCGTCGGGGTCCTCGGCGTGCACCCCGACGTCCGCCGGCGGCTGTCCATCGGCTTCGCCGCGCCGGGTGACGCGATCATGCTGCTCGGCGCGACGACAGCGGAGCTCGGCGGCTCGCTGTGGGCGCAGGTGGCGCACGGTCATCTGGGGGGCGCCCCGCCCGCGGTCGACCTGGCCGCCGAGCAGGCCCTGGCCGAAGTCCTGGCGGTCGCCGCCGAGGGCGGCCTGCTGGCAGCCGCGCATGACCTGTCCGACGGCGGCCTGGCCGTAGCGCTGGCCGAGAGCTGCCTGGCCGGCGGTCAGGGCTGCTCGGTGACGCTGCCAGGCGACCCGTTCACCTACCTGTTCAGCGAGTCCGCCGCCCGGCTGGTAGCGGCCGTCGCGCCGGGCCAGGAGGCGCAGTTCGCCGCGCTGTGCGCCGCGAGCAACGTGCCCGCTGCGGCGATCGGGACCACGGGCGGCGGCGTACTGGAAATCGCCGGCAGCTTCGCCGTCCCCCTGGCCGAACTGGCCGCCGCCCACCAGGGCACACTGCCCCGCCTGCTGAGCTGAGGCGCCCGGCCAGACTCCGCGCGATGATTATCTGCATTCGCCGTGACGCTGGAGGGGTAAGCCGTGCAGAGGGCTGCAGCTATGACTTCCTGCATTCCCTCCGGCGCCCGTTCGCGGACGCTATCGCTCCGCGAAGCCCTCGACCAATCTACCGCGATCCGGTGCGCACTAAAGGAGCCAAGTCAGGCCCGCTGGCCGGCTGCATGCTCGGTGTCCAGATCAGCCGGTACCGCGGACTGGCAGCGCCTGCCCGGAATGCGGTCCCGGCGGCAGGGTCATCGGTTACCTGGAAGTCGACAATATTCGCGGCCTCGTACCAGATAACGCCGATGATGTCCGGGTGCGACGGAAGCTGGCGGAACATCTGGGTTATCCACGTGCCCATCAGGCCGGAGACCGGCGTGGCCCCGGTCTCCGTGATGACTACCGGCTTCCTGGCGAACTTCCTGATGTTAGCCAGGGTCCGGTCGAAGATCTTGTTGAAGCTCTCGTATGTCTGCACGCCGAGCGTTCCGTAGTACCCGGACAGGCCGACCCAGTTGACGTAAGCGTTTCCCGGGTACAGCCGGCGCAGGTCGGTAAATCTGTTCCAGATGACGTTGGGCGACCACACCCAGATGACGTTCCGGGCGCCGAGCCGGGCGAAAATATCGTGCACGTGCCGCCAGGCGAGCACGTACTGGCCAACCTTGTTGCCGTTCGCGTCGATGCCCCACGGGTACCAGTAGCCGTTCATCTCGTGCGCGAACCGGATGGCGACCGGGTAGCCGAGGCTTTTCACGCCCTGAGCCCAGGACCGGATGTAGCGGTCATAGCGGCCGTGGATAATCCGGGCGAGCGTGTAAGCCGGCTGGTACCCGCGCTGCAGTTCAGCGGTCGGCTCCAGGTGATAGTTCCAGGGTTCCCAGGAGATCATCGGCAGCATGCCGCGCCGGGCTACGCCATCGATGATGCCTGCATTGAACGGGTTAACCGCCCACCCCTGCGAGAACTCGTAGACCCTGGGCTGGTGGCCGACGGCCGCGGTGAACTTATCCAGGGCGCCGAAGTTGTAGGGGCCCGAGGTGGTCATGATGCCGACGAACTTCTTGCCGGCGGCCGGGAACACCGCGGCCGCCGGGTGATACGGCCGCGCTTGGCGCGGCGCGGCCGCCGGCCGCGGGCCTGGTGCCCTGGCTGCCAGCGGGCCGGGCAGGTGCGGGGCAAGCACGAAAACATAGCCCGTGAGCGCCAGCACGGCTGTCGCGGCGATCACTTTCGGGATCGTGACCCTCACGGCAGTCGCGCCGGCTCGCCGTACTCGCCGCCGAAGCTGGCGTCGCGGGCCGTCCGGCCGAGACGTGCATGCCGGGACCGTGTTGGGGCCGAGTAGCGGGGGTAGTCGGCCGGCCTGCGGCCGGGTGCGGTGACGGGCGCCCGGCGCCGGCTGCCAGGAGAGCGGCGCTGCCGGACCGGGACCGTGGCGCCTGCGGTCGCGGCCGTCGAGCCGGGCAGCGGCGCCGCACCGGTAGCGTCATAGGGCAGCCAGCGCCCGGCTGCCTGCTCACCGCCCGCGCGCCGGGCCGCCACGATCAGCGGCGGCCCCGCGCCGGCGATCACCGCGAGCATGGCCCAGATCCGCAGCGCCGTGAAGCCATGGTGCAGGCCGAAGCTGACGGTCAGCAGGCCGGCCGCTACGGCGGCCCACAGCATGTGCAGCCGGAAGGTGCCCATCGAGTCAGTGCTGCGCAGGCTTCCTTTGGCGGTCACCGCATAAGCCAGCGGCCGGCGCAGCAGCGCCAGGGTGGCGGCCGCGACGTAGACGGGGCCCGCGAACAGCGCAAGCCCCATTCCGGCCAGGCCGAACTCACGGCGCTCGTGCTCCGCCAGGTTGAAGCGGCGCAGCCAGAACCACAGCACCATCCAGCTGAGCATGCTGGACGACCACAGGGCCAGCCACTGCGGCCCGCTGACCCGGATCGCGGTCACCCCGAGCAGCAGGTAAAGGCTGGTGGCAAGGGTGCCGAGCAGCATGGTCGCGCCGACGCTCGGGTAGTAGAACTGCACCAGTCCGTAGAGCAGGCGCTGCCGCCGCCGCAGCCGGATCCCGGCCCGGAGCCGGGGCCGCAGCAGGATCTCCCAGATGCCGTAGGCCCACCGCTTCTGCTGGTTGAAGTAATCAGTCCAGGTGGACGGACCTTCACCCACGGCGAGCACGTCGGGGGTGTAGACGCCGCGCCAGTAATTTCCGGTCGCCGGGTTCAGTGTTCCCTGCACCCGCATGCTGGTGAGGTGATCTTCGATGATCGAGTCCTGGTAACCGCCGATCTCCCGCCAGGCGGCCGGCCGGTACAAGTGGTTGGTGCCGATCAGCAGCGGCGCCTGCATGCCGTTACCGCCGCGCTCCACCACCCCGCTGAAAAGGTACTGCTGCACGGCCGCCCCGTGCGCGACCCAGTTGTCATACAAGTTTCCGTATACCTGCGGCGCTACCACAAATGCGGTATCCGGATCACGAAAGTAGCCGACCGTCCGCTCCAGGAAGCAGGGCAGCGGCACATGATCAGGATCCATCTGGGCCACGATGTCGTAGCTGCGCTCATGGCTGTGCCGCCAGGAGTTGTGATTGCCCGACTTCGTCTTAGCCCGGAATTGCCCCGACGGCTGGTTGTAAGACGGGATTCCCTTACGGGAGAAATGCCGGACGCCCAGGCGCGCAGCCATTTTCCCGGACCGCCGGATCGTTGCCTTCGTCCAGAATCCACACGTCCACCGGGCCGCGGTACCGGATCCGGCGCATCGCTCGCAAGGTCTGCTCCACGACGTGCAAAGGCTCCTTGGCGGGGACGATCGTGGTCAGCAGCGCGATCCTCAGGCCGGCCTGCGGCGCCTTGGGCACCGGGTCGGCTGCGGCGAACGCGAACACCCACACGGCGAAGTTCTGCACGAGCCGGAGCAGTTCCACCGCCACGACGATGCAGAAGCTGATCCTGGCCACGGCAAGCTGCCAGCCGCCTGGCCCGGAATGCCCGGTGCCGGGAACATGCGCGGGAAGCAGCAGCCAGCCGATGAACATCAGGCCAGTCAGCGCATTCAGGCCAACGAGCAGGGTGAGCGTGCTGCGCTGGCCCCGGCTTGTCACCCGGCGGAAGCGGACTGCGGGCTCCGCCGAGAAATCCAGCGGGCCAGCCAGCTCCGCGCAGCTGAGGTAGGCCTGCTGCGCGGCTGCGCTGCGATCGGCTGGCTCGCTGCGGGGCCGGCCCGGGCCGGCAGCCTGACGGTGACGAGACCGGTCCCGGCCGGATCGCCGGGCAGCTTGGGCACGCCCAGCTGAACCAGTTATCACTAACTACCGCTCCTGGGGTGTACGGGCAGGCGCGGCTGGGGCGGCACCCGGCGAGGTCTCCCAGTTAACCGCGTAGATCATACGATCACGGCGATAATATGCGCGCACCGCCTTAACTCAGCAAATTCTCAGCTTGGCGACCGCGGTCTGGTCCCCGGCGGTGGCCTGCGGCTGACCGCGGACAGGCAGCCGCCGTCCGGCAAGCCATGCAGGCGGACCCCCGGCAGCTGGTGCGACCGCTGGGGAAGCTGAGAGAACCATTGGGGCGTCCCGGCGGATGCGGCCGCGAGCGACGTGCAGGAAGGAAGGCAATGCCGGTGACTTAAGGCGTACTTGCTGGCGGAAGCTTATTTTTCGTTATTGTGATCGTGTATGTGGCTCTGGCGGCGGGGGGCGTCTCCCCGCGTTTCTTGACCGGGAAGGTGTTCCGGGGCG
>JAABUX010000435.1_pt1 | contig 71274 bp, 58 predicted proteins | sample 5561851 | NCBI WGS metagenome assembly JAABUX01 (sample SAMN10711883, study PRJNA513361) | rock metagenome | isolation source: Antarctica rocks | place: Antarctica: Victoria Land, Richard Nunatak red sandstone | collected 2016-01-03
TGCGATGATCCGGGAATCGTTGCGAACGACCCTGACCTGGGCGATCGAGCAGGTCACCGAGAAGAACCAGTCCCTCGGTCATGTCGTGGCCCAGTTGGGTCTCACATGATTGTTTGCAAAACTCCAGTTCTAATGGATTACGGTCCTGATGGGCAATCGTCCAGGATAGGACCGGCTCAGCGGCGGACCTTGAACTCTTCGGCCTTGAGGACGACTTGCGACTCGTTGTTGTCTTCGAGGGCGACCTCGGCCGATCGCTCGCGGCGGTCGGGCAGGTCGAACCAGCGGCCGGCGAGGAGGGAGCCGTCGAAAAAGGGACGCATCACGTCGGCCACGCCCAGCGAGTAGGCCGTCCCGCCGTTGCGGTCGAGGTGGACCGGGTCGGTGAAGTACTGTGGCGGGTAGTTGACGTGGCGGCCGTCGACGACGACGAGATTGGCGAACCGGTCCTGGTAGTGCTTGACGAACCGGTCGTACTGGGCGTTGTAGCCGACCTTCTCGCGCTTCAGGTCGACCTCGTTGGCGTTGGGCTGGAGCAGCCAGAAGACGGGCACCTTGCGCGTGGCGGCCAGGTCGAGGAAGCGCTCCAGATAGACCACGCTCAGCGGGTTCGGCTTCCAGGGCATCCAGAACATGGCCGGGTAGGCGCCGGACTCGGGGACCTCGCCGTGGTAGTACGGGTTCTTGGCGAGGACCTCGGCCCCCTTGTTGAGCTTCCAGTTCCGCCGGGCGGCGAGGAGTCGGTCCTTGACCGACACCGATTCCCCCTTGATCGCGGCCATCAAGCCGGCGCGGATCTCGTACCGCTTGCGGGCCGAGGGGAGGATCTTGGCGATCGCGAACTCGCCGAGGCGATCGGGGTCGCGGGCGTGCCAGCAGAGGTCGAGCAGCTCGGTGAACGAGAGGAGTTCGGGGAACGTCCGCGAGGTGAGCTTCATCGCGTCGCCCATCAGCAGCTCGGGCTGGAAGTCGACGACCACCGCGGCCGGCCTGGCCCCGGCGACGAAGGCCCGCTCGAGCATGTAATAGCTGGCTTGCGGCGGGCCGCAATAGAGCGCGAAGTTATACGTCGACTTGCCGAGGGAGGCGCCCAGGACCCGGGGCTGAATCCCGAACTTGACCATGCTGTCGCCGAAGCAGAGGATCTCGTTCCCGGCCGCGTATCGGGCGGGGGCCTTCCCCTCGATCTGCCAGTTGGAGGCGACCAGGGTCGTCAGGTCGTAGTCGTGCTGCATCACGAACGACTCGACGCCCGCGATCAGGGCGAGCATGCCGACCAGCGCCATCGGCGGTCGACGGCGGGGGTCGGGTGACGGGGCGTCGGACGGCTCGGCGACGGACGGCATGGGACGGCCCTCGTCCTTGAGGAAGAAACTCCACCTCGATCTATCGGAATCCCGGCCGCGCTCGGCCAGCGAAAATCGGGGTGATCCGCCCCGGGCGCGCCACGGAGGCCCGCGACCCGGGAGCCCACCGGGCCGGGATCTTAGACGGAAACCGCCGAAAGGTCGAGGCTTCCCGTCGACTCGCCCCCGGGCGGCGGCGGCGGGCCCGAAAGGGTGGTTCGCGGGCCCACCGTCGCGTTGACTTCGGCCTCCGCAACCGGTCCGATGGCTTCGTCTTCGGGCCCGCCGGGCGGGCCGGTCGCCGACGCAAGAATCGAGGGGCGCCGCGTGCTCATCGGCCGCAGGAATCTGGCCAAACACCGCCCGTGGGTCGGATTCGTCCTGATCGCGACGGCCGCCGCCACCGCCTGGTCTCTCGGGGCGAGCCGGGGCGCGGCGGATTGGCCGGGCGGGGGGAGCCTCCTCGGGCTCAGCTTCGGGGTCGCGGGCGGGCTCCTGATCCTCTTCGAGTTCGCCCGCTGGGGCGCAAGAAGCTCCGGCCCTGGAGGATCGGCCGGGTCCAGACCCGGATGATCGCCCACGTCTGGCTCGGGCTCCTGACGGTCCCCCTGATCGTCAGCGGGGTCTGGGGCCTGGCGCTCCAGCAGTTCCTCCCGACGCGGATGCTCGACCAGGTCCCGGCCGAGATGATCCACTCGCAGATCGGCCGGATGGTCGGGTTCATGCCGGAAGTGCGACGCCTGCCACGTCCCCTTCGAGCCGATCGACGGCCGCCCCCTGCTCGCCCCGGCTTCCAACCCGCCCGGGCGGTCTGGCGACAAGCTCTGCACGACCTGCCACGCCGGCCCCGCGCACCACGCCGCCGCGATCGGGTCGGAGGTCAAGGCTTGCGCCGGGTGTCACCGCGACCACCGGGGCCGCGAGGCGTCGCTGGTCCGGCTCGACGACGGCGAGTGCACGAAGTGCCACCAGGCCCTCGACTTGCACACCAACCGCGGCGCGAAGCTGGCCGGGAGCCGGGCCTACGCCCCCAAAGTTTCGGGGTTCGACGCCGCCAACCACCCCGCCTTCCGCCCCGAGTTCGCCGATATCACTCGCGCCGGGGAGCCGGTCGACCGCGGCAAGCTGAAGTTCAACCACGCCCTGCACATGAGCCCCGGGATCGTCCGCAGGTCGGGCGACCGCCCGTACACCCGCCATCGAGGCCGACGGCACGACCCCGGTCCCGAACGCCTCGACCGTCCACACCGACGTCCTGCTCCCGGGGATCGACAACTGCGTGAGGTGCCACGCCCCGAGCCGGGGCGCGGGAGGCTGGTTCGCCCTGACCTCGACCGCTCCCGCCGGCGAGGTCTCCGCCCGCTGCACTGATTGCCACCGCTACCACAACGGCGACCGCCCGCCGCAAGGCCGGGGGGGCCCTGGCCCGGGTCCCGAGCGTCGAGCGGACGATCGCCGGATTCCTTGCCGGGCCCCCCCAACCCGGATTCTCGGCCCTCACCCTGGCGAGGCCGACGCCCCGAAGCCGACCTTGATCGAGTGTCCCCTTCCGGGCCGCGGCGTCGCGACCCGCCCCGGACACGACCGCGGACGGGGGCGGCGGCATGCGGCGGACTCTGGGGATCGGATGGCTGGCGGCCCTCGTCATCGGCGGCGGCCCGGCTCGCGCCGGCCTGAGCTATCTCGGCGACGATGGCCCGGCGACCGAGTGGCCCGGACGGATCTCGGCGGCCCGGGCGAACGGCGGCGCGGAGGCCCGGTTCGCGGCGGCCTGGTGGGCGCTGGAGAACGGCCTGACCAACGAGGCCGTCGCCCAAATTCGCGAGGCCCGGCCGCTCGCCGACGGGCACGCCCCGCTCCGGCGGGCGCTGGCCATGCTCGACGCGATCGACGCCCCTCGCGCCGACCCCGACCTCGGGCCCGTGGCGCGGCTTTCGGGGACGGCTCGATTCGCCGCGATCCGGGGCCCTCGCGTCGTCCTCCTCTATCAGGGGGCCGAGCCGGAGGCCCGCGAGCGGCTCGCCGTCCTGGAGCAGGTCGTCACCACCTTCTACCTGACCCTCGCCGCCCAGGGGGTCGAGCTGGAGCCGCCCCGCCACCGGCTCGCATCGGCCTGGTTCGCGCACCGGGCCGATTACGTCGCCCTGCTCCGCCGGGTCGAGGCCGGCGCCTTCGTCGAGACCCAGGGGTACTATCACCCCACCCTCGGCGTCGTCTTCGCCTTCGACACCCGGACCTCCGAAGCCCAGGCCGCCGCCCGGCGAGCGGTCGCCAACCGCCGTCGCGAGGGGCTGGCCGAGTCCGACACCGCCCGCCAGGCCCTCCGGCTCGACCTCGATTGGCGGGCGACCGACCTCGGGATCGCCGCGCACGAGACGATTCACCAGCTCACGGCCGCCAGCGGCCTGGCCCCCCGCTTCGACGACTTCCCCCTCTGGCTCCACGAAGGGCTTGCCGCCCAGTTCGAGGTCGTCCGCGGCGGCCGATGGGCGGGTGTCGGCAAGGCCCACGACCTCCGCCTCCCCGACTGGCGGGCGATCCATCCCCCGCCCCGCCTCGCCCCCCTGCTCCGCGACGCCGGCTTCGGCCACGGCTATCGCCGCGACGTCTACGCCGAGTCCTGGGCCCTCGTCTACTTCCTCCGCAAGACCCGCCCGCGCGAGTTCCTCGCCTACCTCGACCTGCTCCGGGCCCCCTGCCCCGCCTCGACCACACCCGCCGACCGGGCCCTCGAAGCCTTCCGGGCCGCCTTCGGCCCCGACCTCGGCCCGCTCGAATCGGCCTGGCGCCGCTATCTCTCCGAGCTGGAAGTCCCCCTCCGGGCCGATCGACCCGCCGACGGACGATGATCGTCCCTCGCCGGACGCTCCCGAATCGATTCCGGCCGGGCCGGTCATTTGCTAGGATGAACCGTCGAGTTCGAGACTCGCCGGACGCGCGACGATCGGTCCGCGGCCCGGCGCGTCGGCCCCGCTCGCAGACACCAATCGATGATCCTCGTCTCCGCCTCCGGCCTCGGCCGACAGTATTCGGGCGACCCGATCTTCCAGGACCTCAAGTTCGAGGTCCGGGCCGGCGAGCGCGTCGGGCTGGTCGGGCCCAACGGGGCGGGCAAGACCACGCTGATGCGGCTGGTGGCCGGGGAGGACAAGCCCGACTACGGGAGCCTCTACCGACGGCCCGGCATCCGCGTCAGCCTGCTCCGCCAGGAGCCCGACTTCGGCCCGGAGGAGACCCTGATCTCCGTCGCCCGCTCGGGCCTGGCCTCGCTCCTCGACATCCAGCAGGAGATGGAAGAGGCCGCCCGCGAGATGGCCGAGGCCGACGACGACGCCGAGCGCGACCGGGCCTCGCGGCGCTACGACGAGCTCCGCGACCGCCTCGAACACCAGGACGCCTACTCGGTCGACCACCGGGTCGAGGAGATCCTCGGCGGGCTCGGCTTCCCCACGGCGGACTTCGGCCGGGCCGCCCGGACGTTCTCCGGCGGCCAGCAATCGCGGATGATGCTGGCCAAGCTGTTGCTGGAAAGCCCCGACCTGATGCTCCTGGACGAGCCGTCGAACCACCTCGACATCGAGACGACGGCCTGGCTCGAGAGTTACCTCTCGCGGCAGTCGGTCGGGATGATCGTCGTCAGCCACGACCGCTACTTCCTCGACAAGGTCGTCACCAAGATCTGGGAGCTGTTCGAAGGCAAGATCGACGCCTACCCCGGCAACTACTCGCAGTACTGGAAGCTCCGGGCCGAGAAGGCCAAGGTGCTCCAGAAGCAGTTCGAGAAGCAGCAGGACTACATCGCCGACCAGGAAGCCTACATCCGCCGCTACGGCGCCGGGCAGAGGGCCAAGCAGGCCCACGACCGCGAGAAGAAGCTCGCCCGGGTCGAGCGGGTCGAGACGATGCGCGAGATCACCGGCCCCCGGATGGGCTTCGGCGAGGTCGACCGCTCCGGCGACATCGTCATCGAGGCCCGCCTGCTCACCAAGGCCTACGCCACGCCGCTGTTCCGCGACTTCAACCTGTCGGTCCTCCGCGGCCAGTGCGTGGGCGTGCTCGGCCCCAACGGCGCCGGCAAGTCGACGCTGGTCAAGACGCTGATCGGCAAGGTCATCCCCGACTCGGGCGACGTCAAGCTCGGCCACCGGGTCCTCGTCGGCTACCACGACCAGGGGCTCGAATCGCTCACGCCGGAGACCTCGGTGCTCCGCGCCGTCTGGCCCGAGGACGACCCGGACTGGGTCCAGGGGGACGTCCGCGACCTCCTGGCCCGCTTCGGCCTCTCCGGCGACCTCGTCCACCACAACGTCGGCCAGCTCTCCGGCGGCGAGAAGGGCAAGGCCGCCCTGGCGAGGCTGGCGGCCACCTCGGCCAACCTCCTGGTCATGGACGAGCCGACGAACCACCTCGACATCTGGGCCTGCGACGCCCTGGAGCGATCGATCGTCGACTTCGAGGGCACCGTCCTCGTCGTCTCGCACGACCGCTACTTCCTCAACCAGGTGGCCGACCGGATCGTCGTCGTCGCCGACGGCAAGGCCCGGGTGGTCGAGGGGGATTACGAGACCTACCAGCACCTCGCCGCCCAGGAGGCCGAGGCCGCCGCCCGGAAGGCCGAACGCCTGGGCGAGGCCGCCGCGCCCGCCGCCGCCAAGTCTGATGGCAAGGCCGAGCGGCGGAAGCGCAAGTTTCCTTACCGCAAGGCGCCCGAGATCGAGATTGAGATCGCCGAGGTCGAGGCCGAGATCGCCCGGATCGAGGACGCCCTCGGCCAGCCCTCCACCTGGCGCGACACCCTCAAGGCGATCGCCATCCAGGATCGCCACAAGGACCTCAAGATCGACCTCGCCAAGCTCTACGAGCACTGGGAAGAGGCGGTCGAAATGAACTCCTGAGGGCACCGGCCGGCGCCGGAAGCTCGGACCCGGATCGATCGGGATCGGCCCGCATGCAAGCTTCCCCAACGGCATGGTGATGGTTTATCCTGGCGATGGCCCCTCGTCGATCACCGCTCCCGGAAAGCCCCGATCATGCCCGACCCGCAGAAGCTGCTGGCCATCCTCCGCCGGGCGACCGGGCTGTTCCGGGCGACGCCGGGGCGACGCGGCGGCCTGATCTCGCTCGGGCCCGCGGCCGAGGAGGTCCTGGTCGTCGGCGACCTCCACGGCAACATCCCCGCCTTCCGCCAGGTCCTGCTCCTGGCCGACCTGGCGAACCACCCGCGCCGCCACCTGGTCCTCCAGGAGCTGGTGCACGGCCACCGCCACTACCCCGACGACGGCGGCGACAAGTCGCACCAGCTCGTCGACCTCGTTTCCGCCCTGAAATGCCAGTTCCCCGACCGCGTCCACCTGATCCTGGGCAATCACGAGCTGTCCGAGCTGACCGGCCGGCCGATCGCCAAGGGCGGGGTCGCGCTCAACGCCTCGTTCCGCCAGGGGATCGAGACCGCCTACGGCGGCTCGGCCGGGGCGATCTACGAGACCTACCGCGACCTCTTCGCCGCGCTCCCGCTGGCCATCCGGACGCCCAACCGGGTCTTCCTCTGCCACACCATCCCCGACCCGATCGACCTGGAGTCGTTCGACCCCGCCATCTTCGAGGTCGAGGAATGGCCCGCCCGTGCCATGGCCCGCCACGGCGAGGTCTACGCGATCACCTGGGGGCGGAACACCGACCCCGAGAACATCGACCGCTTCGCCGCCATGGTCGACGCCGACTGCTTCATCACCGGCCACCAGCCCTGCGACGACGGCTTCCGCCGGGCCAACCACCGCCAGATCATCATCGACGGCACCGACCCTTATCCCGCCTGCTGCCTCTTCTCGACCCGCGAGGGCGTGACGGCCGAGTCGCTCCTCGGCTGCATCCGGATCTTCTCGCCCGTCGCCTGACCTGAGCGGCCTCGGCCCGAACCGCGCGACGCGGTCGACGCTCAGCGCTTCTCGCCCGGCCGTTTCGGCGCCCGGGTCGGGTTCGGGGCCCCCTTGGCGGGCACGCCGGGGCCGAAGGTGGCCAGGAAGTCCTGGCCGGCCGTCTGGACGGCGTAGGTGTCCTCGTCCACGTAGCCCAGGACGCCCATTTCGGGAACGTCCAAGCCCTCGATCTCGGCGCGGGCCGAGGCCCGGTTGCCGATCAGCCGGCCGATCAGGGCGAAGGTCAGCAGCGACGCGGGGAGCACCCAGAGGGCGTTCGTCGCCACGCCGACCGCCTGGGCGAGCAGTTGGTTGAACCCCCCGCCGTGGAAGAACCCGATCGGGGCGGAGGCCACGCCGTTGGTCCCGGCGCCGTACTCGCCGGTCGCGAAGAGGCCGACGCCCAGGCAGCCGAACGCCCCGCAGACGCCGTGCACGCTGATCGCGCCCACGGGGTCGTCGACCTTCAGGTACTTGTCCACGAAGAGGATGCTGCCGATCACCAGGACCCCGGCGACCGCGCCGATCACGACGGCGCCGATCGGGTTGACGTAGGCGCACGACGCCGAGATCGCCACGGCCCCGGCGAGCAGGCCGTTGCAGCCCACGGTCGGGTCGGGCTTGCCGAAGACGGTCCACATCGTCAGGAGCGAGGTCAGGCAGCCGGCCCCGGTGGCCAGGAGGGTGCAGGTCGCGATCGAGGCGATCCGGAGGTCGGTCGCGTCGAAGCCCCGCCCGGCGTTGAGGCCGAACCAGCCGAACGCCAGGATCAAGGTCCCCAGGGCCACCATCGGGATGTTGTGCCCGGGGATCGCATTGGCCGTCCCGTTCTTGTTGTACTTGCCGATCCGGGGGCCGAGCATCCAGGCGCCGGCCAGGGCCATCAGCCCGCCGGTCATGTGGACCACGCTCGACCCCGCGTAATCCACCACGCCGTTGCCGATCCCGAAATTCAGGCCCAGGTCGGCCAGCCACCCCTTGCCCCAGACCCAGCAGCCGAAGACCGGGTAGATCACGGTCGACGCCACCCCGGCATACGCCAGGAACGCCGAGAACCTCCAGCGCTCGGCCATCGCCCCGGTCGGGATCGTGGCGGCCGTGTCGAGCATCGCCGCGTGGAACAGGAACGCGGCGAGGAGGCTCGCCTCGCCCCCGAACCCGGCCAGGAAGAACCCCCGGAGCCCGACCAGGTCCCACGTCCGGCCCAGGACGTCGACCGAGCCCATCGCGTCGAGCAGGTCGGGGCCGTCGAAGGTCGGGAACGCGCCGTGGCCGCCGAACATCAGGGCGAAGCCGACGGCCCAGAAGCCGAGCATCCCCACGGCGTAGATCCCCAGGTTCATGGCCATCGTATGCGCCACGTTCTTGGCCCGGATCAGCCCCGTCTCCAGGAGGGCGAACCCCGACTTGAGGAACACGACCAGGAACGCCGCCACCAGGGTCCAGGCGATGTTCAGGGCCACCCGGAGCGACCGGGCGTCCACCGCGACCGCCCCGGGAATCACGCGCCCGGCCTCGCGTGCCGGCCCGACGGGCGCGAGCCGATCCTGCCGGGCGACGACGACCGGACGGGTCGCGGGGGCCGGTGCCATCGCCCGGTCGGCGCCGGTTTCAGCCTCGGCCCGGGCCCGCGACGTCGGGGCTTGGCAGAGCAGGCCGAGGATCAGGGCGACCGCGCCCAGCTTCGCTTGCCTCAGATGCGTCATCGCCCGATCCCCTCCGATCCCGGCGGCGGGATGACCCGCCCTCGTCGCGGCCCGTCGCCGGTCGGGACGTATCGTGCCAGGACGCCCGGGGAAACACAACCGGCGGGGGCGCGGATCGCCGGGAGGTCCCCGTCCGGTCGGCGGGCGCAGGGAAAAAGCCGGTCAGTCAGTACTTCCTCGGGCAAGCCACCTCTCCCATGGCAGCCCGAATGATACTGACCGACCGGCTCGGCTCATGCCGACATCTCCCGCAATTGCGGGGCTGCCGCGTGTGGAAAGGGCGAGCGGGGGGGTCGTGCGAGGCAACCCGCTCGCCCCTTGGCGGTAGGACATGACGGCCGAGGCCGAAAGTCCGTCGCCGGTGGGGTGGTTCAATTCGTCGAACTTCGACGTAAAGCTTGATGGCTCTTACAAGTGTTCTTTCTTCACTTTCACTCGTCTCTCACTCACGATAGGACAAAAAGCAAAGGTCGTGCCGGTGGCCGGAACCGGGCCGATCCCGCGCCGAGGAAAAGCCTCAGGTCGTCCGATTTCGTCGCCTAAACGCTTGCAGGCCGGTCGTTTATTCCGATTGCCGATTTGCCTGTTTTCGGCCATGTTGGTGATGGAATTCGAACGGGCGTCAAATCGATCGAAGATCGCATGTCTATAGTCCAAGCAGGCAAGCTTAGCCGGTGAGCAGAAAATCGCGTTGGTCGCGCCAGAGAATGGCTGAACCGTCCCGATCCGGGGCCACCCGAGATTTTGAGGCCACGCAATCATGGCGGACTCCAGTCAAGATATCTCGCAGTTGAGCCCGGATTCAAAGCGACCTGCCCCGGATTCCTCGAACGATGATCGTGCCGACCCCGCTTTCGATCGGGACGGCGTCCCCCGCGATTCCCCGGTGTCCGCCTGGGCCGCGAGCCCGCCCTGGGCCGCCGGAGGTCACGATTTCGACCGCCTCGACGTCGAGGAGCGGCGGCGGGTCGAGGCCGGCTGGCTGCTCGCCCTGCTCCGCTTCACCCGTCCCGACGGCTCTCCGGTCTTCGGGCCGAGGGGACGCTCGCGGGACCGGCTTCGGGCGATCGTCGAATCGGCCCGCCGCGTGGCCGACCCCAGCCTGGCCACCGTGGCGGGGTGGTGGGCCCCCGAGGCGACGCTCGGAGTCCCCGGCGCACCCGCGTCCCCCCCCCTGCCCGCCTCCGCCCGGACCGATCGGCCGCTCGCCGTCCTCCGGCCCGACTGGACCCCCAAGGGGGACCTCGTGGCCGTCGACCACCGCCGGGCCGGCCCGTCGAGCCTGATCGAGGTCGCCTCGCGCGGGCAGACCTGGCTCGGGGCGACCTGGACCTCGCCGGTCGACCCGGGCCGGACGGCCGAGGCGAGCCCGACCTACTGGTCGACCGGCGCCTTCGCCGACTGCGCCGAGTGGTCGTTCAAGGTGGGCCGGGGGCGGGTGACCCGGACCGCGGTCCTGCTCCGAGGCCGTTCGATGGCCCTGATCGCCCAGCAGGACGACGGCCTGGGGCCGACCGGCGAGATCCGCCTATCGCTCCCCGACGGGATCGAGGCGACGCCCGACGCCGAGACCCGGGCCCTGGTCCTCTCGGCCGGCCGGGGCAAGACCTCGGCCCGATTGGTCCCGCTCGGCCTGCCCGCCCTGCCCTACCCGACCGATCGCGGCTCGATGACGGTCGAAGGGCGCGAGGTCGTCCTCCGCCAGTCGGGCGAGGGCCGCCGCCGCTGGCTCCCGCTCCTGCTCTGCTGGGGCAAGGCGCCGACCGCCTGGCGGGTCCTGACCGTGGCCGGCCAGTCGCGCGCGTGCCGGCCCGAGGAGGCCTTCGCCGCGAGGGTGGCCTGGGGCCGGGCGGATGAGGGGCTGGTGGTCTATCGGAGCCTGGGGCCGGCCGCCCTCCGGAACTTCCTCGGCCACCAGACCCCGGCCCGGTTCCTGGTCGGCGGCTTCAACGCCTCGGGCGACGTCCGGCCCTACCTCAAGGCCCTGGCCTGAATCCCGGCGGTCAGGCCTTGGGCCGGCTCGGGGTGGCGAGGATCGTCGAGAGCGAGACCACGATGTAGACCAGCGCGACCGACACCGCCAGGTAGCCCGTGTGCTGATGGGTCTTGATGAGCCGGGGGAGCGGGAATGGCCCGCCGCCCCGGACGATCAGCAGGCCCATCACGAGCTGGGAGACGACCAGGAGCGCCGCGAGCGCCCCGAGAATCAGCGAGACGGGCTTGAGCTTGGGGTTCATTGCGTCGACAATCCTCTCGGCTGGGTCGTCGCCCTCGCCCGGCGGTCGGGCCGATCGGACCGGGCCGGATCGAGCGGACGGGGTTGCACCCGAAGACTATAGGCGAGGGCCGCCTCGCCGTCACCGCCCCACCGCGTCTCACCCGGCCCCTTCGCCCCTCGGCCACCCATGAATCCCGATCGAATCCGCGAGAACCTGGAGGCCGTCCGATCCCGGATGGCCGGGGCCGCCGCCCGCTCCGGCCGCGACCCAGCGGCCGTCGCCCTCGTCGCCGTCACCAAGCGCAACCCGCCCGAGCTGGTCCGCCCGCTGGTCGACCTCGGTCAGCTCGACCTCGGCGAGAACTACCCGCAGGAACTCTGGGGCAAGGTCGAGGCCCTGGCCGGGCTCCCGGCCCGCTGGCACCTGATCGGCCACCTCCAGGGGAACAAGGCGAAGAAGACCCTGGCGATGGTCCGGATGATCCACGGCGTCGATTCCCTGAAGCTCTTGAAGACGCTCGACGACCTGGCCGCGACGATGGCCGATCCCCCGGCCGTCTGCCTCCAGGTCAACGCCTCGGGCGAGGCGTCGAAGCATGGCTGGGAGCCGGAGGCGCTCCCGGCCGACGCCCGGGCCATCGCCGCCTGCCGCCACATCCCCGTCGTCGGCCTGATGACGATCGCCGGCTACGGGACCGGCGACGAGGAGGCCCGTCCCACCTTCGCCCGGCTCCGCGAGCTGCGCGACCGGATGAGGGCCGCGACCGGCCTGCCCTTGCCCGAGCTCTCGATGGGGATGTCGGGCGACTACGAGGCCGCCATCGAGGAGGGCGCGACCCTGATCCGCGTCGGCTCCGCCCTGTTCGAAGGCGTGGCCGGATGATTGACCTGACGACCCACGACCGAGGCACGGTCCTCGCCGTCCGGGCCCAGCCCAACGCCCGCAAGGACGGCGTCCTCGGCGAGCGCTCCGGCGCCCTCCGGATCGGCGTGACCGTCGCCCCCGAGAAGGGCAAGGCCAACGCCGCCATCGCCGGGGTCCTGGCCCGGGCCCTCGGCTGCCGGGGGTCGCAGGTCGTCCTCCTCTCCGGCGCGACCGCACGCGACAAGCGGTTCCTGGTCCTCGGGCTCGCCCCCGATGACCTCCGGGCCCGGCTCGGACCCTGGGTCGCCGGCCTGACCTGATGAGATCCCCTCGACCGCGGCCCCCGCCTGCCAAGTTCGTGGATAGAATTCCCCGGCCGAGTCCGGCGATCTCGCCACTCGCAATCCCAAACGAGACCCCGATGCGCGACTATCCGCCCGAGCTGACGATCATCCCCTGGACCGGCCCCGCGGCCCCCGCCCGGGTCCGCGTCCCCGGGTCGAAGAGCCTGACCAACCGCGCGCTCATCGTGGCCGCGATGGCCGACGGCGACAGCACACTCGCCGGCGCCCTCGACAGCGACGACACCCGGGTGATGGTCGACTCGCTCCGGCGGCTGGGGATCGCGGTCGAGCACGACGCGGCGGCCGCCCGGGTCGAGGTGAAGGGGTCCGGCAACAAGATCCCCGCCCGCGAGGCCGACCTGTTCGTGGGCAACTCGGGGACCAGCCTCCGCTTCCTCACCGCGATGGTCGCCACCGCCTCCGGGACGTACCGCCTCGACGGCACGCCCCGGATGAGGGAGCGGCCCGTGGCCGACCTCCTTCAGGCCCTCAACGGCCTCGGCGCCGACGCCCGGAGCGAGGCCGGGACCGGCTGCCCGCCCGTCGTCGTCAAAGCCAGCGGCCTCGACGGCGGGTATGCATTCGTCAAGGGTGACGTCTCCAGCCAGTTCCTGAGCGGGCTCCTGATGGCCCTGCCCTACTCGCGCGAGACGACGACCGTCGAGGTCGAGGGCGTGCTGGTGTCCAAGCCTTACATCGCGATGACGATGGCCGTGATGGAGGCCTTCGGAGTCCGGATCAACAACCGCAAGGATCGCCGGTTCGACGTCCGACCCGCCCGCTATTCCGGCCGGTCCTATGCGATCGAGCCCGACGCCTCGGCCGCGTCCTACCTGTTCGCCGCCGCCGCCCTGACCGGCTCGACGATCACCGTCGAGGGGCTGGGGACCGACAGCATCCAGGGCGACCTCGCCTTCGTCGACCTCCTCGAACACATGGGCTGCACCGTCGCCCGCGACAAGGACGCCACCACCGTGACCGGCGGCCCCCTCGCCGGGATCGACGTCGACATGAACGCCATCAGCGACACCGTGATGACGCTCGCCGTCGTCGCCCTATTCGCCCGGGGGATCACCCGGATCCGCAACGTCGCCCACATCCGCCACAAGGAGACCGACCGGATCGCCGCCCTCGTGGCCGAGTTGCGCAAGCTCGGCGCGACCGTCGAGGAGCAGCCCGACGGCCTGATCCTCTTCCCTCCCGATGCCGTCACCCCCGCGCGGATCGCCACCTACGACGACCACCGGATGGCCATGTCTTTCGCCGTCGCCGGCCTCAAGGCCCCCGGGGTCACCATCCTCGAACCCGGCTGCGTGGCCAAAACCTACCCTGGTTTCTGGGACGACCTGGAGAAGCTGAGGCCGTGAACCGGCTTCCGAGATCAGGTCGCGTACGATTATGCATAGAAGGGGCGGGGAAGGCGGAACTCCGCGACGGAGGGTCGATGATGATCGAGGCGCAGGTTCAACTCCCGCTCAAAGTGCTCTCGACAGCATCCTCACATCCGGGTCCCCGAATCGCTCCTGGAGCAAGTCCGCGTCCTCCTGGAGCGAGATGGGATACCCTTCTGGGTCGAGCATCAGGCGTACTCCTTTCGGGGCCAGCCGTACACTTACTTCGTCATCTTCGGCCAGACGGCGGGCCCGGCCCAAGTTCAGGGCCTCCTCGACAGCATCCGTTGATCGGTGGTGTGGATAATCTCGCTGGCCGATCAGATCCGAGAAGTGGCCGATCGAGTTCAGGGCGATCTCGTCCGGGTGCTCGACTATTACTCGCACCCGCAGGCAACGTTCCGGCTCCTGGAGGAACATCCCTCGCTGAATGAAGATTACGCGATCCTCAACAGTCGGACCGGGACCGTCATCCAGCTTGCCGAGCTGGCGATCCTCGCCGATGAATACATCACTCATGACCTCGCCGAATCCGTCTTCCAGCGGCTCACTTCGCTCCTGGAAGATTGGGTCTTCGGCCTGCTCCGGATCTGGCTCAACGACCGACCGGAGGGCATCCCGGAGAAGTCGAAGAAGCCGGTCTCGCTCGCCGACGTCCTAGCCGCGGCCGACAAGGCGGCGATCATCCGCGACGCCGTGGAGCGGGAACTCCTCGGGGTCGCCTACCGCCGACCTTCCGACTGGTTCGCCTACCTGAACGACCGCGTCGGCCTGTCGTGCCCGACCGAGGACCAGATCCGCGACGTCGCCGAGGTCAAGGCCACGCGCGACGTCCTCGCCCACAACAAGGGGGTCGTCAAGGCGATCGATCGCGAGAAGGCCGGCGATCGCGTGCGGTTCGAGGTCGGCCAACGGGTGGAGATCCCCGAGCCCTACCTCGACGCCTGCTGGCGGCTGATCCGGGACGTGGTCGCCGAGATGGCCCGGGAGGCGGTCGTCAAGGCCTCGTCCTCTCGCGGCGGCTAGCGGCGACCGGATTTCACTTGCCAGGCGCTCGACGCCGCCGGAACCTGGACGCATCCGACCGAACGCCGCGCCCCCGGGCCGCAGGAGGCCGATCGCCCATGAGTCCGACCGAACGCCGACGCCGATCGACGACCGCCGTCTCCCTCCGCTGGTCCTTGGTCGCCCTGACGGCGACGATCATCGGCGTCTGGTGGTGGACGGAGCAGCCTCGCCATCGGACCCGGGTCATCGCGGCGGTGAAGCGGGCCGGAGGTGCCTTCCAACTCGACGACCCCGACCCGATGCGTCCGGCGATGCCCCGGGGGAACCCGGCGAGGGCGTTCCTCGACGAGGTCGGCGGCGCCGGACTCGGGCACGAGATCTCGGTCGTCAACCTCGATGGCGTCCGGGCCACCGACGCCGACCTCGCCGCCGTCGGGGCGCTCCGAGGGCTCCGGCGGCTCTACCTCAACGGCTCGCCGATCACCGACGCGAGCCTGACTCGGCTGTCGGGCCTCCGCGACCTGGAAGTCTTCGAAGCCCAGGAGACGACGCTCGGCGACGCCGGCCTCCGCCACCTGGCCGGCTTGTCCCGGCTCCGCTCGCTCGCGCTCACCGAGTCGCGGGCGGGCGACTCCGGGATGGCCTTGCTGGCCCGGCTCACTTGCCTCGACGAACTGTCGCTCGGCCGGACCGACGTCGGGGATGCCGGCTTACGCCACCTGTCCGGGCTGGTCGGCCTCAAGGTCCTCCGGCTCGGCAGGACCCGGGTGACCGACGCTGGCCTGGCCCATCTCGCGAACCTCGGACACCTGGAGTACCTCGACCTGTCGCACACCGCCGTGACCGACGCCGGCCTGACCCGACTCGCCGGCCTCGCCGATCTCAAGATCCTGATCGTCGAAGGTACGAAGGTGACCGACGCCGGCCAAGTCGCCATGCGGCGAGCCCTCCCCGCCCTCCGGATCGTCCGGTAGGGCCTCGTGCAAGTCTGGCAGTTCGTAAGGTTTTCGCTGGACCGCCCGACGGACGATCATTCGCCGGGTGGACGAACTCCAACGCGGTTCGAGCCATGCCGGGGGTTCGTTTGGGTTCGCCCCGGCTCAACAAGACGAAGCTACTCGTGGGGCAGATCGACCCGCCTGTGGTTTGCTGAGATCGATTTGATCAGACCCGGTGAACCGCGACACGCCGGGGCCGGAGCGACCATCAGTCCCGAGGTTGATGACTCGGCTCAGGCCTTGGGGATGCGGGGGGGCTTCTCGCGGGTGCCTTTCCAGTCGCTGAGGAGGGCCTTGAGTTCTTCGACGGTCACTCCGCCGTGGTCCTCGCCCGAGTCCCAGCGGACCATGAGGGCCTTATGACGCTCGCGGAGGATGCCCTTGGGCAGGAACTTGCCCTTGAACTTCTTGAGGACCTTGAGCCGGGGGTCGGCCGGCGCCGGCTTGGCGGCGGGTTCGGCGGGGGCGGCAGCGTCGGTGGCCATCGGATCGACCCTTGCTTGGAGGCGGACCGTGATTTTTCGATGCGTCCTACGCATCGGATCGCGGATCTTACTCGAAGCCAGGGCCGGCTGTCGAGGCGGCCCCGCCCGAGATCCGGCCGCGTCCAAGGGCGAATCGGCAGGATCATCGATCCTCGGCCGGGATGCGAGCCCGGCGGCCGGGGGTTCAATCCTTGCGGGCCGGGGCATCCGACCGCGAGCCGCGATATCGCCAGGACTTGGGGGCCGGGAGGCCGACGATCGGCTCGGCCAGGGGCTCGGGGAGGTCGTGGGGGCCGACGGGGCCGTCGGGCCGGCCTTCCCAGGCGTGGGCTCCGAGCGCCTTGAGGACCTGGTCGGCCAGGCGGATCGAGCGGAGGGCATCGGCGCCGGTGACCCGGGGGCGGGAGCCGGTCCGGACGGCCTGGACGAAGTCTTCGAGCTCGAGGGCGAGGGGCTCGCGGCCTTCGCCCTGGACCTGGTCGACGCGGAGGATCTTGCCGAAGATCCGCTCCTTGACCGCCGACGGCTGCGAGAGGTCGAGCCCTTCGAGGTCGACCTCGCCGCGGCGGAGGCGGTCGGAGGGCCGGATCACCGTGCCTTGCTTGGCCCCGAAATCGAGCGTCACGTACCCCTCGGGCCCCCAGAGGCGCATCTTGCGGACCGCCTGGAAGCTCGCCCGGCTGGCCGTCAGGTTGGCCACGCAGCCGTCCTCGAACTCGATCCGGGCGTTGGCCACGTCCTCGTGACCGCCGAAGATCCCCACGCCCACGGCCGCGACCGACTTCACCGGCGCGGCGACCATCGAGAGCACGAGGTCGATGTCGTGGATCATCAGGTCGAGCACGACGCCGATGTCGGTCGAGCGGAACGTGTAGACGCCCAGCCGCTCGGCGGCGATGTACTTCGGCCGCAAGGCCAGGCCGTCGAGGGCCGTGAGGGCGGGGTTGAACCGCTCGATGTGCCCGACCTGGAGGAGGGTGTCGCGGGCCCCGGCCAGGGCGACCAGCTCCTCGGCCTCGGCCAGCGTGGTGGCCAGCGGCTTCTCGACCATGGTCGGGATGCCCCGGTCGAGGAAGTCGCCGGCGACCGCGCGATGCAGCCGGGTCGGGACGGCCACGGAGACGGCGTCGACCTTGTCGAGCAGCTCGCGGTAGTCGGCCACGCCGCGGGTCCGGCACGCCTCGGCCACGGCCCGGGCCTGCTCGATCCGGGCGTCGGCGACGCCGACGAGTTCCACCTCGGGCAGGTTGGCCAGGACCCGGGCGTGATGACGGCCCAGGTGCCCGACCCCGACGACGCCGACCTTCAAGCGATTCATGACTTCCTCCAGCGTTCGCGGGCGCGGCCGTGCTTGCCTTCGTGCTGCTCCCGGACGAAGTCGAGCAGGCGTCGGACCTCGGGGAGCAGGTGGCCGTGCGATTCGAGGATCTCGACGGCTTGCTTGACGTTCATCTTGGCCCGGTAGATCAGGCGGTGCGCCTCGTGGAGCGCGTCGATGGCCTCGCCGGTCACGCCGTTCCGCTTCAGGCCCACCACGTTGATGCAGCGGACCTTGGACGGGTTGCCGTCGACGAGCATGAACCGGGGGACGTCGTGGATGATCCGCGATTGGCCGCCGACGAAGCTGTAGCCGCCGATCGTCGCGTAGTGGTGCACCGCGACGCCGCCGCTGATGCTGGCGTGCGACTCGACGTGGACGTGGCCGCCGAGCATGGTCCCGTTGGCGATGGTGATCCGGTCGCCGAGCTTGCAATCGTGGGCGACGTGGGCGTTGGCCATCAGGAAGTTGTGGCTGCCGATCCGGGTGATCCCGTCTTCCTTCTCGGTCGCCCGATTGATCGTGACGCCCTCGCGGATGACGTTGTGGTCGCCGACCTCGACGCGGGTCGGGGCGCCGTGGTAGGAGACGTCCTGGGGGTCGCCGCCGATGACGGAGAAGGGGCTGACGACGTTGTCCTCGCCCATCTCGACCACGCCGATCAGGCAGACGTGGGCGATCAGCCGGGTCCCCCGGCCGATCTTGACGTCGGGCCCGACCACGCAGAAGGGGCCGATCTCGACACCTTCGGCGATCTCGGCATTGGGGTCGACCGAGGCGGTCTCTGCGATCTGGAGGGCCATGCTCATCCTCGAATCCCTGAGGTTAGCGGCCGGCGTCCATCCTTGGAGCCGGCCATTCGACCTGCCTCTCCCCGCCGGCGACCCGTCCGTCCGGCCTCGCCGCCCTCGGCGCGGGGGGCCTCTCCCCGGGAGGCCGCCCGCTCCTGGCTCTATCGGCGGCCGATCCGGCGACTCGTGAGGATTCCGCCCTCACGCCGTCCGGGCGGCGTCGACCACGACGAAGCGGATCTTGCCCTCCGCGGCCAATCGGTCGCCGACCCGGGCCGTGGCCCGGACCTGCGTCGCCCGGCCCTTGCACCGGACCCCGTCCACCTCGATCCGGAGCTGGTCGCCGGGGACGACCGGCCGACGGAGCTTCAGGCCGTCGATCGAGGCCAGCAACGCCTCGCGGCCGGGCGCCGCCCCGTGGCCGATCAGGACCCCCGCCGCCTGCGCCATGGCCTCGATGATCAGGACTCCCGGCATGATCGGCCGGCTCGGCCAGTGCCCCTGGAAGAACGGCTCGTTGTAGGAGACGTTCTTCAGGGCCACGACCCGACGGCCCGGCTCCAGCAAGATCACGCGGTCGATCAGGAGGAACGGATAGCGATGCGGCAGGGCGTCGAGGATGGCGCCGATCTCCATCACGGGGGCCTCGTGGTGCGGCCCCGCGTGGGGGTGATCCCGGCCGAGCGAGGCGAGCAGCTTGCGGGCCAGCTCGGCGTTGAGCTGGTGGCCCGAGCGGTGGGCCACGACGTGCCCGGCCAGGTCCATCCCCACCAGGGCGAGGTCGCCCAGGAGGTCGAGGATCTTGTGCCGGACGCATTCGTCGCGATAACGCAGCTCGTTGCCGATCACGCCGCCGGCGCCGAAGATCAGGAGGTCGCGTTCGGTGGTCCGCGACCCGATCCCCGCCTCGCGGAGCGAATCGGCCTCGGCCTCGAGCAAGAACGTCCGGCTCGCGGACAGCTCGTCCCGGAAGCTCTGCGGCGTGACGTCCACGAACAGTGATTGACGTCCGATCGGCGTCCGAGGGCCGTAATCGAGGTTGTACGAGAGGACCAGCCGGCCCGGGCCGCCGGGGTGGGCGGTCAGGATCGACTCCCCCTCGCGGACCGTGACCGGACGGTCGATCACGAGCACGTCGCGGGTCGCGGCCTGCTCGACGATCCCGGCCTCGGAGAGGGCGTCGGTGAAATCCCGGCTGGAGCCGTCGCAGCCGGGCGTCTCGGGGCCGTCGATCTCGACCACGCAGTTGTCGACCCGGAGGCCGGCCAGCGCGGCCATGACGTGCTCGACCATCTCGACGATCGCCGGGCCGCGGCCGATGGTCGTCCGCCGCTGGCGGGGGATGGTGTACTTGACGTGAGCCGGGACGGACGGGCTATCGGGGAGGTCGGTGCGGACGAAGACGATCCCGGCGCCGACCGCGGCGGGCCGGAACCGGAGCCGGACGTCGAGCCCGCCCAAGAAGCTGACCCCGCGGACCCCGGCCTCGCGGGCGATCGTGCGTTGCGGACGACTGGCGGTGATCATGCCCTTGCCGGCTCCAGGCTCGGGGGAGATGGGATCGACGCGCGGACCGGGCCACGGGCCGGGGGGCCGGCCCCCCGGCCCGCGCCCTCGGGCCGTCGGGCTCAGTTCCTGCTGGGGGCGGGGCGGGCGGCGGCGGGGGCACCCACGCCCGGGGCGGCGGCACCGGCGGGGGCTGTCGCCTTGGGGGGCTGGCCGCCGCTGGCCTTGTACTTGTAGTTGAGGAAGCGGACCGTGTCGTTGGTGATGTCGACCCGGGCATCGGCGTAGAGGATCGTCCGCGACATGGCGGCCATGACCGAGTTGGGATCGGTGCCGGCAACCTTCTGGTCGGAGTACTTGACGATGAAGGTCATCCCGCGCTGGTTGGCGACGCCCCGGGCCATCTCCGCGACCTCGTTGTAGATCGTGGCCATGGTCTCGGCCTCTTTCTGGGTGAACTCGCGCTCGGCGTTCTCGCGGCCGGCCTCGAACTGGGCCTTGAGCTGGGTGATCTTGTCTTCACACTTCTTGGCGTCGAGGCTGCCGGGGGTCAGGCGGACGAGCGTCTCCTGCTGCTGCTTGGCCTCGGTGGCCAGCTTCATCAGGTCGTTGTGCCGCGCCAGGGCCTCGGAGCGGAGCGTCTCGGTGGCGACCTTGAACTTGTCGTAGTTCTTGAGGACGCCGTCCATGTCGATCGAGCCGATCGAGACGGCCGCCGGGGCCGCCGCGGGGGCCGGGTTCGACGCCGCCGGCCGGACCTTCGCGTCTTGTTGCTGCCCGAGCGAGCGGCTTACCAAGCCCGCCACCCCGACCAGGCAAAGCCCTACCGCCACGGCCGCGCGAGTCGATCGGAGCATCGATCCCACCTCCCTGTGACGACCGCCCGCCGGGCGGTCGAGTACCGAACCAGGGCCGACGCATTCGACGCGCCTGGCCCTCGGCTTCGCCGTTCCGTCGGCGAGGCCGGGACGGACCGAGCCATCTTGCATTCCCCCCCGCCGCCCGGCATCGGGACGACGAGATCGGGGAACGAAGGGGGCAAGTCCGAGTGAGGCCGACATCATGTTCGGATCGGCGGATTCGGTCAAGTCGAACCGCCCGGCCGACCGAGGGGGTCCCACGGGCGCAAGAAAATGGCGGCGTGGCCGCGACCACGCGAGGGTCGGACGCTCGCCGCCGGGGGATTTGCCCCGCGATTGGGCGGGGACAAGCTCAATGTTTGGTCGGATCAGTTTCCGTCGTGCGTGAGGGTAAAATCATGAAAGCGAATCTTCTTGGGCATGTCGCCGGTGGACGCGAACAGGCTGACCAGCAATTCGCCGAAGTGGTCGGTCCGGACGCTGTAGAAGTTGTGCTTGCCCTCGCGACGCGACTCGATCAGGCCCGAGACCCGGAGGAGCGCGAGATGATGGCTGACGGCGGGCTGGCTCTGGCCGAGCCGGGTGCAGAGGTCGGTGACGTGGAGTTCGCTGTTCTGGGCGAGATACAGGAGGATCCGGAGCCGGGTCTCGTCGCTGAGGAGCTTGAAGACCTGGGCGAGTTCGCGGACGGCCTGCTCGGACACGGGGGGCATGACGGTGAGGGTCGCGCCGGCCGTCTCGCCGGCCTTTTTGACTGTTTTCTTGGCCATGAGATGAGTTCCTCTGTTCCGTTGGTGTCGGGGATCGTCGGGCCCGACCGCCCGAGGAGTTCGATGGCCCCGCGTGGCGCGACGCTCGTCGATGGGGGCCGGTAAAGCTGGTGGAGGCGGGGCGGCCGGAGGGTCGCGGTGCATCGAATCCGGTCGTCACGGCGACGAGGACCCGGACTCGCCGAATTGTCAGGACATTGAGATCGATCGGAATCGGAGGTCTGATGTTTCGTTAATCGAAACACCTTGGTGGACGATTGCTGAGTAATAGAACGAAACGTGCCGTCGAAACAAGAGCATCCCGCCTCGACGGGCGAGCCTCGGACGGTCAGCGGGCCGCGTCGAGCAGGCCGTAACGGGCCAGGCTGCCGCGGAGCGCCTCGCGACCGCGATCGTCCGGCGGGCAGAGGGGGAGGCGGAGTTCGCCGTTGCCGCGGCCGAGCAGGGCGAGCGCCAGCTTCACGGGGATGGGGTTGGTGGCGATCCCCAGGAGGTCCCGGCAGAGCGGGAAGAGCCGGGCATGGCGGGCCCTGGCCCCGGCGAGGTCGCCCGCATTGAACGCGTCGATCAGGGCGATCACGTCCTGGGGCACCAGGTTGCCGACGACCGAGACCACGCCCTCGGCGCCCACGGCCATCATCGGCAGGGTCAGACTGTCGTCGCCGGAGAGGATGGTGAGATCGGTCCGGACGACCAGGTCGCTCACCTGATCGAGCGATCCGCTCGCCTCCTTGACGGCCACGATCGGGCCGAGGTGCGAGAGCCGCTCGATCGTCTCGGGGTCGATGTTCCGCCCCGTCCGCGAGGGGACGTTGTAGAGGACCTGCGGGAGTTCGCAATTCTCGGCGATCTTGGCGAAGTGCGCGTAGAGCCCTTCCTGGGTCGGCCGGTTGTAATACGGGGCGACCAGGAGGGCGCCATCGGCACCGGCCTTGGCGGCGAACTTGGTCAGCCGGATCGCCTCGGACGTGGCGTTGGAGCCGGTCCCGGCCAGGACCTTCGCCCGGCCCGCGGCCTGCTCGACGACGGTGGCGATGACGCGCTCGTGCTCATCGTGGGAGAGCGTGGGACTCTCGCCCGTGGTCCCGACCGGGCTAAGGACGGGCGTCCCGCGGGCGATCTGCCACTCGATCGAGTCGCGAAGGGCCGAGTAATCGACCTCGCCGTCACGGAAGGGGGTCACCAGGGCAACCGTACAACCCGCGAACATCCGGCCCTTCGAAGCCATTCCCGCCCCCGCAAGTCATTTCGCGCACGTAAGATGACGACCTTGACTCACTATAGGGACGTCAATGGCGACAGGAAAGGCCATGCGTCGACGATTTTCACGAGAGATCATCCGACCGAGGCGGCCGCCCTCATCGATCGGACGGCCTCGCGGAGGCCGACGAAGACGGCCCGCGCGATGATGCTGTGGCCGATGTTCAGCTCCGCCATGCCCGCGATCCGGGCGACGTCCGCGACGTTGACATAGTTCAGCCCGTGCCCGGCGTGCAGGGTCAGGCCGGCGGCCTTGGCGGCGTGGCCGGCGACGACCAGCGCCTCCAGCTCGCGGCGGGCCCCGGCGGGGTCGGTCGCGTCGGCATAGCATCCGGTATGGAGCTCGACGGCCGACGCGCCGAGCGCGGCCGACGCCTCGACCTGGGCCGGGCTCGGGTCGACGAAGAGGCTTACTTCGAGCCCGGCGTCGAGGCAACGCCGCACGGCCTCGGCCACGCGGGCCCCCTGGCCGATGACATCGAGCCCCCCTTCGGTGGTCAGCTCGGCCCGCCGCTCGGGGACGAAGGTCACCTGGTCCGGGCGGATCTGGAGGGCGACGGCCACGATCGACGGCTCGGCCGCCAGCTCGAGGTTGAGCCGGGTCCCGATCGTCTCGCGGAGGAGCCGGAGGTCGCGGTCCTGGATGTGCCGCCGGTCCTCGCGGAGATGGATTGTGATCCCGTCGGCGCCGCCCAGCTCGGCCTCGACCGCCGCCCAGACCGGGTCGGGCTCGCGACCCCCCCGGGCCTGGCGGAGCGTGGCGACGTGATCGATGTTGACTCCCAGACGAGGCATGGCCCGAACCTCCCTGCGGCGGCGTCGCCCCCGATCAGACGGGGTCGGGGCCGCACTTTGATCGGAGATCTCGTCGACTGCATGATGAACGCGCGACCCGGGCATTCTACCCGAAAGGCCCCAAGACCGGGCCGACGCGAGGTCCGGAGGCAGGGGTAACTAAAGTGCTTAGCCGGGCAACCTGGGCTGGCAAGGGAATAAAAGGATGGCTCAAGGCTACTCACCTGGCTCTACCTCGTCGCGGGCGGTGTGGCGAACGTGGAGGATGACGACGGCATCGCCGCGAATCGCGAACAAGATGCGATACTTTTTCTTGCGTTTGCCGCGAAGCAACAGCCGGATGTCTTCCGGAAATTTGTCGGATTCCGCCGCGAGGGGACAGCGTAGCGGCTGCTTTTGCAGCGTTATGGCGGCCTTAAGCAACCCGGCCAACCATCGATCGGCGGCGGCGGGTGATACCTCGTCCCTATATCCACCGCGTTGCTTCGAGGAGGTCGGCTTTGGCCGTGTCGGCAAGCTCGATCGTGTCGGTCATGAGCCTTGCGGTAGCTGCAAGTCGCGGCGGATATCGGCCAGGGCGGTGTCGAGCGGCTGGGTGCGCCCGCCCTTCATGTCCTCCAGGCTCCGGCGGATGGCTTCGAGCACCTTGGCTTCCTCGGCGATGTCGAGCAGCTTCTGATACGACGCGGCGTCCTGGACCACCAATTCGGCCTTGCCGTTGATGGTAAGTACCAGAGGTTCGCCGGTCTGCTTCAACTGCTGGACGAATTCGGGGGTGTGGAGCTTGAATTCGGTCAGTGAGTGAATATCTCGGTTAATGTTCATTATCGAATCCTAGGGAAAAGTCTTTAAAGAGTGGAATTCAACTTTACCACAAATGACCCCTGGGTCCGGAGGGCCGACGACGACCCGGTCAGCGACTCTTCATCGGCTTGAGCGGCGACTTGGCCAGGATGAAGGTCCGCTCCCCGCCGAGGGTGAAGGCGACGCGCCCCTTGCGGTTGGGCCCGGCGCCGTCGATGGCGACGATCCGGCCGATCCCATACTGGGGGTGCATCACCGAGACGCCCGGCTGGAAGGCGCCCAGCTCGTCGGTCGTGGCGGACGGCGACGGCGCGAGCTTGGGGCCGCCGAGGTCGGCCGCGGTCATCAGGCGGAACTCGCCGGGCCGTCCGGGCGGCCTGGGGAATTCCGGCCGGGTCCGCCAGGGGCTGGGCCCGGCCTGGGGCATGTCGCCGCCGGTGAGGTCACGGACGTTCATCGCCTCCTCGGGCAACTCGGCGAGGAAGCAGGACGGGATGGTCGCCTGCCGCTGGCCGCGGAACTCGCGAATCCGGCAGTGGCTGAGGTACAGCTCGCGCTCGGCCCGGGTGATCCCGACGAAGAGGAGGCGGCGTTCCTCCTCCAGCTCGGCGTCGCTCTCGTTGGCCCGCGAGTGCGGGAGGAGGCCCTGCTCGAGGCCGACGATGAAGGCGACGGGGAATTCCAGGCCCTTCGCGGCATGGAGGGTCATCAGGGTCACGGCCCCGGCATCGTCCTTCCAGCGGTCGACGGACGAGGCCAGGCTGATCTCTTCGAGGAAGTCGACGACCGACCCGCCCGGGTGCTCGCGGTCGAACTCGCGGGCGGCGGAGATCAGCTCGTCGATGTTCGCCAGGCGGTCCTCGCCGGTGGCCCCCTCGGCCGCGAGCGCCGCGCGGTAGCCGGTGAGGGTCAGGAGCTTGCGGATGACCTCCTCGGCCGCGTGGTCGCGGAGGGCGACGAGCTCGTCCATCAGGAGGCCGAAGTCGCGGAGCGCCCGCGCCGCTCGGTCCTTGAGGCCGGGGACCGCCGCGGCCTGCCGGGCCATCGCCAGGAGCGGGATCTGGAGGGCGTCGGCCCGCTCGGAGAGCTTCTCCAGGGTGGTCTTGCCGATCGCCCGGGGCGGGACGTTCACCACCCGCCCGAACGCGACGTCGTTCTTGGGGTTGGCCATCAGGTTGAGGTAGGACAGGACGTCCTTGATCTCCTGCCGCTCGTAGAACGACACCCCGCCGACGATCTGATAGGGGATCTTGGCCTGGCGGAACGCCTGCTCCAGCCCGCGCGTCAGGGCGGTGACCCGGCAGAAGACGGCGACGTCGCGATAGCTGTACTCGGCCTCGCGGACGAGGGAGACGATCCGCGAGGCGACGCCGTGGGCCTCGTCGGCCTCGGTCCCGTAGACGGCCAGCTCGACGGGCTGGCCGACGGCGTTCTCGGTCGTCAGGGCCTTCGGCTTCCGCTTGCGGTTGTGGCGGATCAGGCCGTCGGCGGCCAGGAGGATGTTCTTGGTGCTCCGGTAGTTGCGCTCGAGCTTGACGACCTTGCAGCCGGGGAAGTCGTGCTCGAATTCGAGGATGTTATTCAGGTTCGCCCCGCGCCAGCCGTAGATCGACTGGTCGGGGTCGCCGGTCACGCAGAGGTTCGGGCGGTCGACGCAGAGTGCCCGGATGATGGCATACTGGGCGAGGTTGGTGTCCTGATATTCGTCGACCAGGACGTAGCGGAACCGGGCGTCGAGGTCGGCCCGGACGTCGGGGTGGGCCTTGAGGATCGTGACCAGGTGGACCAGGAGGTCGTCGAAGTCGACGGCCGAGGCGGCCTTGAGCCGCTCCTGGTAGCGGGCGTAGACCTTGGCGGTGATCGCCTGGACGTGGTCGCCGGCGCGGCGGGCGAGGGCCTCGGGCGTGGTCAGGTCGTTCTTGGCCCGGCTGATCGCCTGGTCGATCCGCTCGGGAGTGACCGAGGCGTCTTCCAGCTCCAGCCGCTCCATCGCGTCCTTGACGGCGCGGAGGCGGTCGGACTGGTCGAAGATGGTGAAGCCCCGGTCGATCCCGACCAGCGGGGCGTAGGACCGGAGCAGCCGGGCGCAGAGGCCGTGAAACGTGCCGACCCAGACCCCCGACTTGGGGGCCAGGGCCTCGATCCTCGCCTTCATCTCGCCGGCGGCCTTGTTCGTGAACGTCAGGGCGAGGATGTTGCCGCCGCCGATCCCCTGGCCGAGCATGTAGGCCACGCGGCGGGTGATCACCCGCGTCTTGCCCGACCCGGCGCCGGCCAGGACCAGGAGCGGGCCCTCGACGTGGGCGACGGCCTCGCGCTGCGCGGGGGTGAGGTCGGAGAGCAGATCCATTGGGGTCGTTCCGTCCCTGAAAGCGGCCGGGGCGGCCGGTGGCACCTTCGAGTATAGCCGACGCCCCCGGACGCCGCGAAGGCCGGGACGCCCCGGTTGGCCGCGCCGACCTCCCGCCATTAAACTGGGAGGCTCCGGTCGACCCCCGCCCGCCCGATGACGATCGGGCCGGGCCCGCATCCCGACCTGCCCGAGGACCGACGACGCATGGACATCCTGGGGATCGGGACCGAGATCATCGAGTGCCCGAGGATCGGCAAGATGGTCGAGAACCACGGCGAGCTGTTCCTCCGCCGGGTCTACACCGATCGCGAGATCCGCTTCTGCCAGTCGCGCAAGCACGCCATCGAGCACTTCGCCGGGCGCTGGGCGGCGAAGGAGGCGATCTTGAAGGCCCTGGGGGCGAACGGGAGCCGGGCCGTCTCCTGGACCGACATCGAGGTCCGCAACGTCCCCGGCGGCCGGCACCGGGTCCTGGTCTGCGGCGAGGTCAAGGAGGCCGCGATCCGCCGCGGGATCGGCGACATCCTGATCTCGATCTCGCACTGCCGGACCTACGCCACGGCCTATGCCATGGCCCTCGGCTCGGCCGGCCCGCCGCGGGTCGGTGCCGAGCCGGGGGATCGCTCGGGGGGCGACTGACCCCCGGCGCGGGCCGCTCAGATTGTCCTGGGGGCGATCGGCGGGGGGACCGGCCTGGAGGCGTGGAGCTTCCGGCGGAGGCTGAGCATCGCGACGAGCCCGCCGAGGGCGAGCAGGACCGCGGACGGGGGCTCGGGGACCGGCTGGGGCCCGCCGAAGGGGGCCGTCGGCGACGGGATGCCGATCGGGCCGCCGTGGTTGCTGGTGCCGCCGGGAGCGGGGTTGACGCCGGGGACCCTGGCCCAATCGAGCGAATCCTTGCCGGCCACGATGGACCGCTGCGACCCGAGATAGAGGCTGACGAAGAACCCGGCGGAAGGGTCGAAGCCGCGGATCGAGCTGGCATTGGCGATCGCGAACTCGAAGTTCGGCATGCTCGCCGACGGGTCGACCGCCAACGGGCCGACGTGACCGTTGAGGATCGAGCCGTAGGAATAGGCGAGGCCCCGGCCGCGGTCCGCGTAGGTCGCCACGGTGAACTCGTTCGTGTTCCGGGGGTCGCCGAGCGACTTGTCGGCGGGGATGCCGGCGACGAAGACGGCCGGCCCGTGGCCGCCGTCCGCGCCCGCGTTCGCGAACGCAACGGTCAGCGACTTGTCGCCGCCGAAGTGGGCGAAGTTGATCCCGCCGGCCGCCGCCATCTGCGGGCTGGTCACGCCCGGGTTGCCGTTGCCGTCGGCGTCGCCGGCGATCGAATACGTCTGGATGCCGGCGAAGAGGGTGTCGCTCGGCCTGTCATAAGCGAAGCGGGCCGACTCGATCTGGAAGCCGGTGGTCCAGCCATTCCGGATGATGTAGGGCGACTCGCCCACGCTCCCGGGATGGCCCGGGATGGTGTAGATCCCGGGCTGCGACCCGTTCGAGTTGAAATCGCGGGCCACGTCGCCCGTGAACTGGATCGGGCCGGCCTCGACGGGCCGGGGCGGGACGAGGCCTAGGGGCAGGCAGAGGAGGAACCGGGCCGCGACGGCCAATCGGGGCATCCTGCCGGGGATCGTGCGGATCATGGTTGAGAGAGCCTTTCTCGGTCGGAGATCCCACCGGTCCGGTGAAATCCCCGTCGAAGTCGTCCATGGTGTTCGAGACGCGAGATCATACGGGACGTCCGCCCCGGGTGGAAGACGTCGTCGCTTCCGCGAAATGTTGCGCCATTATGGGCCTAAATTGGCCTGTCGAGACCCGGAGCGGGTGGCCGAATTACTGGAGGTGATCGGCGCGGAAGTTCTTGAGCCAGTCGAAAAGCGGCTTCGTGGTCTGATTCGGCCGGATCAGCCCGCCGTGGGGGTACAAATGGGGGGCCGCGTCGTCGAGCTGTCGCCAGGTCACCGACCGGACGAACGGCTTGGCGACCGCCAGGGAGATCCATCGCGCGGCCATCGCGGCCTGGCCGGCGTCGGTCGGGGTCGTCGGCCACTGGTCGCGCTCGACGTGGACGTGCGGGTCGGCCTGGGGGTCGGCCGCGGCCGAGCTGGGCATGGCGATCGTCAGGTGGAGCGGGAAGTTCAGGAGGGCGTAGAGGTCGAGCAGCCGGGAGAAGTCGAGCAGGTCCCGGAGGTGACTGCCCGGCGACGAGTATCCCGGGGCAATCTCCAGCGTGATCCCGGCCAGCCCGAGTTCGCCGCGGACCAGGTAGTCGGCCAGGTGGAGCGGGCCGAGCTGGAACGTGCTGGACGCCATCCACTCGGCCCAGGGGCGATCCAGGCCGACGAGGAACTGCGCCGCGGGGTCGGCCTGGCGGGCGACCTGGAGCAGCCGGGCGGTCAGGCGGATCTGGTCCTCCTCGGACATCCCGAGCACGTCGGTCGAGCCGGGGCGGTGGATCAGGGTCCAGAGCGGGACCTTGCCGCGATACCGGGAGACCGCCTGGCGGACGACGTCGACGGCCATCCCGAGGATCTCCTCGAAGTCGCCCGCCCAGAGCCAGATCCAGTCCGGGAGCGAGCCGGGGCGGAGGTCGATCAGGGGGCCGGCATGGACCGCGAGCTTCTGGCGGCCGGCCCAGACGAGCTGGGCGTCGAGGTCTTCCCAGCGCAACTTCCCCTCGGTCGGCGCCAGCGACTTCCACGAGCACTGGAGCTGCGCCGCGTTGAACGCCGGGAGGATCTTCGGGGCCCAGGACGCCGCGGCCGGGTCGCCTTCGAGGCCGATGGCGAGCTGGGTCGGCAGCTTGCCGGCCGCCAGGCGGTTCTGGAGGACCTGGGCCACATAGGTCTCGATGAGCCCCTGGCTGGCATCGGAGGCGCGGACGAGGCTCTTCTGGGCCGAGGCGAACGAGGAGGCGAGGTCGTCCCGCGAGGTCGTGGCCTTGAAGAAGGCCCGGAGGGCGGAGGCGATGGTCCGTTCGAGGTCGGGCGAGACCCGGAGGCCCATCTGCTTCCAGTCGGCGAGCTGGTTCCGGACGTCGTTGAGCTTGCCGCGGGCGAGCTCGACCGCCAAAAGATACGGCTCGGGCCGCTCGCCCAGCGTGGCCGTGCCGACGATCGGCACGCCGTGCCCCTCGATCGGCCAGGGGGCGAAGAGGCGACCGCTCTCGGTCGTGCCCCGCTGGCAGATCAGGAGGTCCTTGCGGATCTCGACGTTCAGCCGGCTCGGGGTCCGGTCCAGCCCGGTGACGTATGATCGGCGCAGGTCGGCCACCCGGGGCTCGGGCAGGGGCGAAGGGATGCGGAACTTGAGCAGACCCATGGGACCTCGCCCCGTTGATCGGGAAAGGAGCGGCGCCTCTCGGCGTCCGGAGCGACCTCAACGGGCGGTCGGCGGGGCTCCGGCCTCGCGCCAGGCTTCGGGATTGACCAGATTCGGCGGACGGCGACCTTCCAGGACCGCGATCAGGTTCTCGGCCGCCATTCGCGACATCCGGTCGCGGGTCTCGCGGGTCGCCGAGCCGAGGTGGGGCAGGAGCACGGCGTTCGGGCACGCCGCCAGCCCGTCGGCCATCGCGGGCTCGCCCTCGTACACGTCCAGGCCCGCCCCGGCGATCCGCCCGGCCTTCAGCGCCTCGACCAGCGCCGGCTCGTCGACGACCGGGCCGCGCGACGTGTTGATCAGGTAGGCGGTCGGCTTCATCCGGGCCAGGGCCGCGGCGTCGATCAGGTGCGTCGTCTCGGGGGCGAGCGGGACGTGGAGGCTGACGAAGTCGCTCTCGGCGAGCAGCTCGTCGAACTCGACCCGCCGGGCCCCGAGCGCATCCAGGCCCGGGCTGTCCCGCCGCCCGCAATAGAGCAGCGGCATCCGGAAGCCGACGGCCCGCTCGCCGACGGCCGTGGCGATCCGACCCGGGCCGACCAGCCCGAGGGTCCGGCCCGTCACGTCGCCGCCGAGCATGTAGTTCGGCCCCCAGCCGGGGAACTCGCCGGCCCTCATCGCCTGGTCCCCCTCGATCGCCCGCCGGGTGACGGCCAGGATCAGCGTCCAGGTCAGGTCGGCCGTGGCCTCGGTGAGCACGCCGGGCGTGTTCGTGACCAGGATTCCCAGCCGGGTGGCCGCATCCACGTCGATGTTGTTGTAGCCCACCGCCATGTTGGCGAAGACCCGGCAGCCCCGCGCGGCCTCCAGGACCGGGGCGTCGACGCGGTCGTGGAGCATGCAGAGGACGGCGTCGAAGCCCCGGACCCGCTCGCGGAGCGTGTCGTCCGAGAGCGGGAGGTCTTCCTTCATCGCCACGATCTCATCGGCGACCCGGGCGATCAGGCCCGGACCTTCGCCGGGAATGGGTCGGGTGATCAAGACTCGGCCCGGCAAATTCTCGGCCCCTTGGAGATCGGTCACGGCCTGGTGGGCCCGGTCCCACGCGAATCAGACCAGCATAACCACGCCCAAAAAACCTTGCCAGTCGAGGTACTCGGATTGGTGCCATCCGGGACGGACGACCCTCGGAACCGTCGCGGCACGAAGAATGCATTTCGTCCTCGCATCATTCCGCCCGCGACTGGCGCAAATCGGCCTCGCCAGGCAACCTGGAGCAAGATTTCGATGAAGTTGCGCGATCGCGTCCTGATCGGTATCGTGGGAACAGCCGGGCTGGCCCTGGCAGGCCGGGCCTTGCTCCGGAGCCGCCGGCGGATCGAGCTGGCCGGCCGGGTCGTCATCATCACGGGCGGGAGCACCGGCCTGGGGCTGATCGTCGCCCGCCTCGCCGCCGAGCACGGGGCCAAGGTCGTCCTGGCCGCCCGGGGTGAGGAAGACCTCCGGGCCGCCGAGGCGGAGCTTCGCGACCTGGGCGCCGACGTCCTGGCCGTCCCGACCGACGTCTCCGACGAGGGGCAAGTCCGCAACCTGGTCGCCCGGACGATGGAGCGGCACGGCCAGATCGACATCCTCGTCAACAACGCCGGGACGATCCAGGTCGGCCCGGCCGAGCTGATGGACCTCGACGACTACAAGGCGGCGATGGAGACGAACTTCTGGGGCGAGCTCCTGCCGATCCTCGCCGTCCTGCCGCACATGAAGGCCCGCGGGTTCGGCCGGATCGCCAACGTCGTCTCCGTCGGCGGCAAGGTCGCCATGCCCCACCTCCTGCCCTACTCCGCGAGCAAATTCGCGCTGACGGGGCTGACCGAGGGCCTCCGCGCCGAGCTGGCCAAGGACAACATCCTGGTCACCGGCATCTACCCCGGGACGATCCGGACCGGCGGCCACACGCACGCCCACTTCAAGGGCGACCACGACGCCGAGTACACCTGGTTCGCCCTGTCCGACGTCGTGCCCGGCATCTCGACATCTGCCGAAAGCTGCGCCCGGAGCCTCTGGGAGGCCGTCCTGAACGGGGACCCCGAGGCCGTAGTCGGCTGGAACGCCCGCCTGGCCATCATCTTCCATAACCTGTTCCCCGAGTGGACGGTCGAGGCCCTGAGCCTGGTCGACCGCACGCTGCCCCGGCCCGACGGCTCGGGCGGCAGCTCCGTCCGGGGCGACCAGTTGACCGGCCGCATCCCCGAGAAGCTCAACCAGGTCCTCCCCGCCGGGACTCGCCCCCAAGGCCAAAGGGCCTGAACCGACGCTGGCAAGCGGGTCGCCGGGGCGTTATGCTACCCCCTGACCCCGGACATCCCTCTCGGACCCTACGGCACGAACTCGACGGGGTGAGCATGCCGACCGTCTTGATCGGGGCGGAGCCGATCCGTCGCCAGCCCGGCCCCTTTCGCTCGATCCTCGAAGCGGCCGGGTTCGGCATCGTCGACCCAGCCCTCGACGGCAAGCTGACCGCCCGCGACCTGGGCGAACTCCTGGCGTCGTGCGATGCCGCGATCGCCGGGGGCGAGGCCTATTCGGCCCCCGTCATCGCCTCGGCCCCCCGGCTCCGGGTCATCGCCCGGACCGGGGTCGGCTACGACGATGTCGACGTGGCGGCGGCCACCGCCCGCGGGATCGCGGTCACGATCACCCCGGGCGCGAACCACGTCGGGGTGGCCGAGCACACCTTTGCGCTCCTCCTGGCGATCGCCAAGGACGTCCTCGTCCAGGACCGGTTGATCCGCTCCGGGGCCTGGCGGCGGTCGGTACTCCCCCGGCCGCTCCGCGGCTCGACGATCGGCCTCGTCGGGCTCGGGCGGATCGGCCGGGCGGTCGCGACCCTCGCCATCGCCTTCGGCATGAAGGTGGTCGCCTTCGACCCCGCCGGAGACCCCGACCTCGACGCTCGGCTCGGGATCACCCGCCTCGGCCTGGACGATCTCCTGACGACTTCCGACGTCGTGAGCCTCCACCTCCCCTTGATCGAGGCGACTCGCGGCCTCTTCGACCGCGCGTGCTTCGCCCGGATGCGGCCCGGCTCGATCCTGATCAACACCTCGCGAGGCGGCCTGATCGTCGAGGACGACTTGGTCGACGCCCTCCGCTCCGGACACCTCGCCGGGGCCGGGCTCGACGTCTTCGCGGCCGAGCCGCCCCGGGCCGACCACCCGCTCTGGTCGCTGCCCAACGTCGCCCTGACCCCGCACCTTGCCGGGGTCGACACCCTGTCCATGAGCGACATGGCCGAGATGGCCGCCCGATGCGTGGTGGACCTCCATCAGGGTCGATGGCCCGGCGGGGCGGTGGTCAACCCGGCCGTCGCGATCGGTTGGAAGTGGTGACCTTCGAAACGGACGGGGGGCAGGCCGAGCAGCCCGCCCCCTTCCGTTGACTCGCGCCGCCTCGCCGTCCCGGTCGATCAGACCTGGAACGAGCTGCCGCAGCCGCACGACTTGACCACATTCGGGTTGTTGAAGACGAACCCACGCTTCTCGAGGCCGTCGTAGAAGTCGACCACGGTGCCGTCGAGGTACGGGTCGAACTTCTTCTCGACGGCCAGCTTGACGCCGAAGAAGTCGGAGACCCGGTCCTTCTCGGTGACGTTGCTGTCGAAGTTCAGGCTGTAGGCGAAGCCGCTGCAACCGCCGCCCTGGACGCCCACCCGCAAGACGGTGTCCTCGGGCAAGTTCTGGTCGGTGATGATCTTCTTGACTTCTTTGGCGGCCGACTCGCTCAAGGACACTGCCATTGATCGTCTCCTCGCGGGAGTGAAGGTTCGGGGACGCTCTCGATCGACTTGTACCAGGATATCATAGGGCGAGGTCAAATCCCAGGGCCGACCAACGCCCGGTCGCCCGCGTCGTGACCGTCTTCTCCTGATTCGCCGACGGCCCGATCGCGGTTCGAAAAATCGACGGCCGCCGGCCCGACGCAGGGTCGGGCCGGCGGCCGTCGTGACTTCGCGGGCCCGGAGAAAGGGCCCGACCCGATCGGTTCCGGTCAGTTCTGCGGGGCGGCCGGGCGACCCGGGACGGGGATGACCGGGACCGGGGCGACCTGCTCCGGCTTCTGGCCGCTCTTGATCAGGTTGCGGGCCGAGTTGGCCGGCTCGGGCAGGATCGTCCGCTTGACCTGCTGCTCGATGATCCGGCCGGCCTGCTGCAACTCCTGCGGGGAGAGCTGGCCGTCGTTGTTGGCGTCGAGGACCTTGAAGGCGGCGTTGGCCGGGTCGGTCAGGGCCTTGTTGAACTCGGCCTGGCTGATCTGGCCGTTGTTGTCGTCGTCGGCGGCGGCGAAGCTCGCCTGCTGCGCGGCCTTCACGGCGCCGGCGATGGCGGCGTTGACCTCGACCGGGCTCATCAGGCCGTCGCGGTTGGTGTCGGCGGCGGCGAAGAGGCCCTGGACGGCGGTCTGGACCGCCTGGCGGACCTCGGTGGCCTGGAGGTTGCCGTCGTTGTTGGCGTCGACCAAGCCCATGAACACGGCGGCCGGGTTCGGCGTGCCGGCGTTCCCGGCGGGCTTGGCGGCCTTGGCGCGGTCGAGCAGGAACCGGACCATCGGCTTCTGGGCCATCAGGGCGTCGCGGGCCTGGGTCGCCTCGGCCTTGGTCACGATCCCGTCGCCGTTGGCATCGGCGCGGAAGAACAGGCCGCCCACGCCGAGGTTGCCGGCGTCGACCGCCTCCTTCTGCGAGATCTGGCCGTCGTTGTTCTCATCGACCAGCTTGAAGACCATCCGACCCGTGTCCTGGAGGTCGGCGAGGCTGTCGATGGGGCCGGGAAGATCGGCCTTCTGGGCCGATGCGGTGCCCGCCATCGCCGCCAAACCAAGTCCCAGGGCCTTGAGGGCCTTTGTCCAGTGGTGCATCGTCATCACATTGCTCCCCAACTCGTACCGTTTCGAGTCCTGATCGTCGGGACGGCCGACACGGCCAGGCCGCCGGGTCCGCCCGACGATTTCGCTGAGGTGATAATGCAACACAAGTGCCAGGATCTCGGAGGAATGGCGAGCCGATCCGCAGGACGACCTCCCATTTTCTCCAAAGATCCCCACTTGCCAATTGCCGGCGAGCCAGCGAGGATAATCGCGGGATTTCGGCTCAAGATCGCGCGAGGAGGCGTCCGGGGTGCGCACCCTATTGCCGCGCATCGATGGAGCCTTTCGACCTGGCCGACGGTCGAACGTTCAATCGGGGCCGGTCAGCGAAACATCTGGCCTCGGCCGACGGCTTCGAAGGCGTTGCGGAGATGCTCGACCGACTCGGGGCGTCGCCCTTCGGGCCAGACGATGGCCACGACGTCGAACCGGCTCGGGGTCTCGAGCAGGTTGTGGCGGCGGGCGAAGTGGAGGGCGGCCAGGGTCAGCCGCCGCTGTTTCTCCAGGGTCACGGCCTCGGCCGGGACGCCCGTCCGCCTCGACTTGACCTCGACGAAGACCAGGGTCGCGCCGTCGCGGCAGATCAGGTCGACCTCGCCCTGGCTCGTGCGATAGCCGCGGGCGAGGACCCGGAAGCCGAGGGCCTTGAGATGACGGGCGGCCTCGCGCTCGCCCCGGTCGCCGAGCCAACGACTCCAGAAGGCGCGGACGACCGGATTCATCGGGCGAACATCCTCTCGCATCGAGGTCGCATCAGCGGTTGAGCCCGACGCCCAGGGACTTCTCGATGTCGGACCCACGCTTGCTGAGCGAGCCGGGGATGCTGTCCGACTCGTCGAACCCCTGGGCGGAATCGCCGCCGGCGGCCCCCTTGGTAATCGGCGAGGCCGACCAAGAGGTCGGGTCTTCGGGGGGCTTCGACGGGCGGACCGCCTGCTTGTGGGCCGGCTGGCAGCCCGCCAGGCAGACGCACGCGGCCCCGATCGCCAGGCGGATGCGGATGGCGGGGGAATTCATGGCTCACCACCTCCTGTGAAGAGCGAGAAAATGGAGATGGCACGGCGATCCATCGCGGCCATCGGGTCGGCTCAGAGGGCATCGTCTCGGGGGAGAATCGGTACCATCCCAGATCCGGGCCGGATCGTCCAGGCGAATCCCCCGGGCCCGTGGCTTGCGGGACGCGACCACGAAAACGAGGCGGGCGGGGTGATCCCCCGCCCGCCTCGCGATTTCCGACGGATCGGCCGTCGTCCCGATCAGGACTTGGGCTTGCCGGCGGCGGGCTCGGAGCCCCCACCGCCGACGCCGGCCAGGGCCTCCTCGGGCTTCTTCGTCGGCTCGAAGACGAGATGCATATCGGCGCCCTCGCCTTCGGTCCGGACGGAGATGAGGTCGGACCCCTTGTACTTGCCGCTCAGGATGTCTTCGGAGAGCGGGTCTTCGATCAGGTTCTCGATCGATCGGCGGAGCGGCCGGGCCCCGTATTCGGGGTTGAAGCCCTTGTCGATCAGGTGGGCCTCGGCCTCGGGCGTGAGCGCGAGTTCCAGGCCACGATCGCGGAGCCGGTTGCGGACCTTCGCCAGTTCGATGTCGATGATCTGCTTGAGGTTGTCGCGATTGAGGCTGTGGAAGACGATGATGTCGTCGAGCCGGTTGAGGAACTCGGGACGGAAGTACTTCTGGATCGAGCCGGTGAAGTCTTCCTTCATCTTCTCGTACGACTTCGCATCGTCGCGGCTGCCGGGGAAGCCGAACTGGTTGGTCGCCCCGGTGTCGGCCCCGGCGTTGGTGGTCATGATGATGATGGTGTTCTTGAAGTCGACGTTGCGGCCGAAGCTGTCGGTCAGCCGGCCTTCCTCCATGATCTGGAGGAGCATGTTGTAGACGTCGGGGTGGGCCTTCTCGATCTCGTCGAGCAGGACCACCGAGTAGGGCCGGCGGCGGATCTTCTCGGTGAGCTGACCGCCCTCCTCGTAGCCGACATAGCCCGGCGGGGCGCCGATCAGCCGCGAGACGTTGTGCTTCTCCATGTACTCGGACATGTCGATCTGGATCAGGGCCTCGGCGTTGCCGAACATGAACTCGGCGAGGCTCTTGGCCAGGAGCGTCTTGCCGACGCCCGTGGGGCCGGCGAAGATGAACGACCCGATCGGCCGCTTGGGGTCCTTGAGCCCGGCCCGGCTCCTCCGGACGGCGTGGCTGATCCGCTTGATGGCCTCGGACTGGGAGATCACCTTCTTCTGGATCTCCTTCTCCATGTTCATCAGGCGGGCGGTCTCCTCCGCCTCCAGCCGGGTGAGCGGGACACCGGTCATCTTGCTGACGACCTCGGCGACGACCTCCTCGTCGACGGTCCCGTCGACCTCCTTGGACCGCTCGCGCCACTCGCGGTTGATCGTCTCCTTCTTCTTCTTGAGCTTGTCCGCCTGGTCGCGGAGGGCCGCGGCGCGTTCGAAGTCCTGGTTGGCGACGGCCTCTTCCTTGTCCTGGTTGAGGCGTTCGATCTGCTCGTCGAGGTCCTTCAAGTCGGGCGGGCGGGTCATCGCCTTGAGCCGGACGCGGGCGCCGGCCTCGTCGATGACGTCGATCGCCTTGTCCGGCAGGCACCGGCCGGTGATGTACCGGTCGGAGAGCTCGATGGCGGCTTCGAGGGCCTCGTCGGTGATCTGGACGCGGTGATGTGCCTCGTAGCGGTCGCGGAGGCCGCGGAGGATCTCCAGCGCCTCGGCCTTGTTGGGCGGCTCGACGACGATCGTCTGGAACCGCCGCTCCAGGGCCCCGTCCTTCTCGATGTACTTGCGATACTCGTCGAGGGTGGTGGCGCCGATGCACTGGACCTCGCCGCGGGCGAGGGCCGGCTTGAGGACGTTGGAGGCGTCGATCGCCCCCTCGGCCCCGCCGGCACCGACCAGGGTGTGCAGCTCGTCGATGAAGAGGATCGTGTTCTTGGCGCGGCGGACCTCGTTCATGACGGCCTTGATCCGCTCCTCGAACTGGCCGCGATACTTCGTGCCGGCGACCATCATGGCGAGGTCGAGCACGACGATCCGGCGGTCGCGGAGCAGCTCGGGCACGTTGCCGTCGATGATCATCTGGGCCAAGCCCTCGACGATCGCCGTCTTGCCGACGCCGGCCTCGCCGAGGAGGACCGGGTTGTTCTTCTGCCGGCGCGAGAGGATCTGGACGACCCGCTCGATTTCATTTTGGCGGCCGATGACCGGGTCCAGCTTGTTTTGCCGGGCCAGGTCGGTCAGGTCGCGGCCGAACGAGTCCAAGGCGGGGGTCTTGGACTTTCCACCCTTCGCGGCGGCGCGTTCGCCCCCCTCGCCGCCGCCACCGCCAGCGTCCATCCCGTGACCGAGCAAGTTGAGCACCTCCTCGCGCACTTCTTCCAGCTTCAAATTGAGGTTCATCAACACCTGGGCGGCCACGCCCTCCTGCTCGCGGAGCAGGCCGAGCAGGAGGTGTTCGGTCCCCACGTAATTGTGGTTGAGGTTGCGGGCTTCCTCGATGGCGTACTCGATCACCTTCTTGGCCCGGGGGGTCTGGGGGAGCTTCCCCATGGTGACCATGTCGGGGCCCGATTGGACGATCTTCTCGACCTCGACGCGGATCTTCCGGAGGTCGACGTCGAGGTTCTTGAGCACGTTCGCGGCGACGCCGCTGCCCTCCTTGACCAGGCCAAGCAAGACGTGTTCCGTGCCGACGTACTCGTGGTTGAAGCGCTGGGCCTCTTGGTTGGCCAGCTGCATCACCTTGCGAGCCCGGTCGGTGAAGCGCTCATACATGCGGTCGACTCCGACAGGCGACCGGGGCAATTCCCGGTCTGGGACTCTTCAGGACGTCTCGCTCTGTCCGAACCGTACGCCGCGTGGGGTTTGAGGAATCGCGCCCCTCGGAGTCAGGGCCCAGCCCCCCGGCCCGTCCGCCAGGGGCGGCCGGGCCGTGGAGGGCCACTTCGGGGCGGTGGGTCGCAGGATACCTCGCCGAAGCTTCTTCAATATCCATTGTAAAGACGGGATCGCCGCCGCCAAGTGGCCAATTTTCTCGGCGATCGGGCCGACGACGCCTTCGTCGGGCGTGAACCGGTGTTTCCTCATCGATTTGGGGCATTCTAATCCCGGCACCCGGGCGAAATCAAGCAGCACGGGTGCCCGCCGCGATCCGCTCCCAGCTCGTGGGGCGGATGAAATCCACCAATGCTCCGTGCCATGCGGGAAGGATTGGTGGATTTCATCCACCCTACGAGACCGCATCCGATCCGCCATCCGAGGACGATCGGCCCGGGTCAAACCCCGCATCGCGGAGGGCGTCGCGGTAGTCGCCGGGCGTGTTCAGGTTGCGGAGCGTGGCGAGGGCGGGGTCGACGCGAGCCATCTCGGCGGCGTCGACCACCCGGGCCCGGAGGACTTCGAGGAGGAAGACGGGCCGGAGTCGATCCGTCCGGAGCAGCGCCTCGACGGCGGGCAAGACCGTCGATCGGCGGTAGAGGCCGGCCAGCGGGTGGAGGTAGCCGCCGATCTCGGGGATGACGAGGTCGTCGTCGCCGATCAGTCCGGCGAGATGGGCGATCCATCCGGCTTCGAGGAACGGGACGTCGGTGGCCGTGGCATAAGCCAGCTCGACCCGGTCCGGCAGGGCGGCCAGGCCGGCGGCGAGCCCCTGGAGCGGGCCGCGATCGGCGACGGGATCGCGGACGATCGCCACCGAATCGGGTAACTCGGGGAGGTCCTGCCCCGGCGCGGCGACGACGACGATCGGGCCGGCGACCCGGCCGACCAGGCGGACGACCCGTTGCAGGAGGACCTCGGGGCCGAACGGGAGCCAGGCCTTGGGGCGGCCCATCCGCCGGCTCTGGCCGCCACAGAGGACCACGGCGCCCAGGTCCGTCATGATCGTCCCTCCTCGGAGACCAGGAAGCCCAGCTCGGCCAGCCGTCGGCGGGTCTCGGGCCGGTCGAGCGTGGCCCGGAACGAAGCCAGGGCCGGGCGATCCCACCGGGATTCGGGGACGGCGAAGTCGTATCTCTCGACTCGCACGGGCAGAAACCCCAGGCCGTAGGCCGCGGCGACGGGGGCGATCGTCAGGCCCCAGTCGGCCCGCCCCCGGGCGACGGCCGCCGCCACGGCGTTATGCGACCGGGGCTCGACCGCGTAACCCGGCGGGCGTCGCCCTTCAAGCAGTTCGTCGACGATCACCCGCGTGCCGCTCCCCCGGTTCCGGTTGACCATCAGGCATCCCGGGTCGGCGATCGCCCGGTCGATCGCCCCCGCGACGCCCACGCCTTCGAATTCGAACCGCCGGTCGCCGGGGCGGAAGACCAAGCCTTGCATCCGGCCGTATCCGGCCACGAGCCGGACGCCGGGCGGCAGGAACGGCCGGTTGTAGGTGTCGGTGACGGGGTCGAGGAGGTGGACGCCCGCCAGGTCGCACTCGCCCCGGCCGGCGGCGAGCAGCCCGCCCTGCGAGCCGACCCAGAGCGACTTGACCGAGAACCCGGACGCATGGACCCGACCCAGCAACCAGTCGAGCCCGACGCAATGCGAGCCGATCGCGACGAGGTCCGCCGCCGCGGTCCCCCGGCCCAGCGGCGTGACCCGGACCGGCTCCCCCTCGTCGAGGGCCTCGCGGTCGCGCGGGATCGTGACGAACCCGTCGGCGCGGGCGAACGAGGTGACCGAGCCCGACCCCTTGCCCATTGGGTAGGCGGTCGGGCCGGACGGGCCCGCGATCAGGTGGACCAGGAGGTATTCGGTCCGGCCGATCTCGCTGTTGAATCGCCGCGGGAGCCGGGCGTCGATCGCGTCGACGGCCTCGGGCCGGAGGCCGGCGAGGGCCCGGATCACGGGGGCGACGAACTCGTGGAAGGTGAAGATGGCCGAGGTCGGGAACCCCGGGAGGATCGCGACCGGCCGGGTCCCGACGGCGCCGAGGCAGACCGGCTTGCCCGGCTTGAGCGCCACGCCGTGGACGACGATCCCCGGCGAGCGTCGGGCCAGGACCCGGTAGGACAGGTCGCCCGCGCCTTTGCTCGTCCCGCCGCTGAGGATCACCAGGTCGCTGGCCAGGCCCGCCGCCAGCGCGGCCTCCAGCCTCGGCTCGTCGTCGCCGACGACGCCGAGCGGGACGGGTTCGCCCCCCAGCTCGCGGACGGCGTCGGCGAGCATGGTGGCGTTGGCGTCGTAGACGGTGGCCGGTCGCGGGTCCGAGCCGGGCTCGATGATCTCGTCGCCGGTCGAGAGGATGGCCACGGTCGGGCGGCGGACCACGTCGGCGGACGCCCGGCCGATCGCGGCGAGGACGCCGGTCTCGCGCGAGCTGAGCCGCTCGCCTTGGCGAAGGACCAGCTCCCCCCGCGCCATGTCGGTGCCCGCGAAGCTCACGCCCGACCCCGGCACGACGGGCCGGAGGACCAGGAGTCGGTCCCGACCGGCGTCGACGCGGGCGTGCTCGACCATCACCACCGCGTCGGCCCCGCGCGGGAGCATGGCGCCGGTGGCGATCGGCGTGGCCGTCCCCGCCGCGACCTCCAGGCCGGGCACGACCCCCGTGGCGACCTCCTCGGGGTTGAACCGGAGCGATCGCGGCGTCTCCTCCGCCGAGCCGTAGGTGTCCTCGGACCGGACGGCGTAGCCGTCGACGTTCGAGCGGTCGAAGGCCGGGACGTCGACCTCGGCGAAGACGTCCGCGGCCAGGACCCGCCCGAGCAGGCCGCCGAGCACCACCCGTTCGGGCCCGAGCACCGCCGGCCCGATCGCCGCCCACCAGCGCCGCTCGGCGGTGTCGCGGTCCACCACGTCCAGGAACTGATCTTGCTCGCGAGCCAAGGGCATCCTTCTCGATCGGGGGTCCGAACTCGATCGCGGCGGTCGATCGGATCGCGACGAGGCGACCGCCCGACCGGTCGGGCCGAGAGGGGGTAAAATTCCCCTCGAAGTCGTCGGAAAGATCAACTCGTGTTCGTTTTTAAGCCGAACGACCGAAACGCCTTGAATGTGCGGCCCTCGGTCCTTATGATCCTCCCGAGACCAGGGTTGGCGGCGGACCTACCGAATCCCATCGGGCATTGATATGACACCTGGCTCGACCGATCTGCCCGCGAAGAGCGTCGTCAACAACCATTTCGTCCAGCTCGACGGGCTCCGGGCCCTCGCCGCCCTGTCCGTGATCATCCAGCATTGCACGCCGCTGGAGGACTACATCCACTTCCCGCTGGGCCTCTTCGGGCTCTGGCTGTTCTTCGTGCTCAGCGGGTTCCTGATCACGGGAATCCTGCTCCGGTCGAGGGCCGACGCCGCGGGCGACCGGGGCGAGCTGATGTACTCGTGGCGGGCGTTCTATGCCCGGCGGATGCTGCGGATCTTCCCCCTCTATTATACGGCCCTGATCGTGGCGGCGGCGATCGACCTGCCGGGGGCCCGCCAGAGCTTCGGCTGGAATGCCGCCCACATCGCCAACGTGGCCGAGGTGAGCCGGAGCCTCCAGGCGCCGGCGTTCGCCCATTTCTGGTCGCTCTCGGTCGAGGAGCAGTTCTATTTCATCTGGCCGACGATCGTGCTCCTCGCCCCCCGACGCTGGATCATCGCGGTCTCGCTCGGCATGGTGGCCGTGGCGCCGCTGGCCCGGCTGGTGATGATGACGCACCTGCCCAACTTCCATTACGCCCGGGTGCTCCCGCCCGCCTGCACCGACGGGCTGGGGATGGGCGCCTTGCTCGCCATCATGCGCGAGACCGGGACGATGACGACGAAGACCCGGAACATGGTCTGCCGGGCCGCGTTGGCCCTCGGGCTGCTCATCCTGGTCGGGGTGATGGCCGCCCGGCTCGTCGACGTCGGCTATCGAATCCCGTTCTCGATCCGCTACTCCGCTTATGCCCTGGTCTCGCTCTGGCTCATCAACGGCGCGGCGGACGGCTTCCGCAGCCCGGCCCGGCGGTTCCTCGAATTCGTCCCGCTGGTCTACCTGGGGAAGATCAGCTTCGGGATCTACGTCCTCCACCTGATGATCCCCTCGCTCATGGAGTGGCTCCGCTCGAAGACCGGCCTTGGGTTCGGATTTCCCGAGGACCTGGGGCTCGCCCAGTTCCTCTACGTGACGGCGCTCTCGGTCGTGCTCGCCAGCATGTCCTGGTATGGCCTGGAGAAGCCGATCAACGACCTCAAGCGGTTCTTCCCCTACCGGGCCGCCGGGGCCCGGGGCGGCGTGGGGCGGGCGGACGATCGGGAGGCCCGGCCGGCGGCCTACGGCGCCCGGTCGTAGAGCCAGACCCGGACGGTCGCCCCCTCGGCGTAGCCTTCGAGGTCGGCGGGGATCACGACGAAGCCGTCGGCCCGGGTGGTGCTGGAGAGGATCGACGCCCCGCTGATCGACAGGGGCTCGACCCGACCCCCGACCACGGCGACCCGCGCGTAATCGACCCGGCCGACGACCGAGGCGATCTTTCGGGCCAGGGGGAGCCGGTCCGAACGGTAGGGCCACCCGGGGGGCCGACCGCCCAGGCGTCGCACGATCGCCCCGGCGAAGAAGTCGTAGGCACACAGGCAACTGACCGGGTTGCCCGGGAGCAGGACGACCGGGCGGCCGGCGACGAAGCCGAGGCCCGCCGGGCTCGCCGGGCGGAGCGCGACCCCGTGCACGGCCAGCTCCCCCAGCTCGGCGACCAGGCCGGGGGCGTGGTCCTCGGGGCCGGTCGAGCTGCCGCCGGAGATCAGGATCGCGTCGGCCCGGCTCGAGGCTTCGAGGATCGCCGCCCGGAGCGCGTCGCGGTCGTCGGGCAGCGGGCCGACGACGGCGGGCAGGCCGCCGTCTCGACGGACCAGGGCCGCCAGCATGGGGGAATTGGCGTCGGCGATCATGTGGCCGTGCGGACTCCGGCCCGTCGGGAGCAGCTCGTCGCCGGTGACGAGGATCGCCACGATCGGGCGACGGACGACCGAGACCTCGCCCGCCCCGATCGCGCTGAGGACGCCGAGGTCTTGCGGGCGGAGCACCCGGCCGGCGAGGAGGACGACGGTGCCCGCCGGGATGTCCTCGCCCCTCCGGCCGACGTGGCGGCCCGGCGGGGTGGCCTCGGTCACGCGGACGACCCGGCCGTCGGTCTCCGTTGCCTCGACCCGGACGACGGTGTCGGCACCCGGCGGGATCGGCGCCCCGGTGGCGATCTCGGCCGCCTGCCCCGGCCCCACGGCCAGCTCGCCCCCCCGGCCCGGCCGGACCCGGCCGACGATCGCCAGGCCGATCGGGGCGTAGGCGTCGGCCCCGAACGTGTCCTCGCCCCGGACCGCGTAGCCGTCCATCGCCGCCCGGTCGAACGCGGGGACGTCGACCTCGGCCGTGATCGCCGCCGACAGGACATCGCCCGCCGCGTCGACGGGCCTGACCGGATGGGCGTCGAGCGGCCCGACCCGGCGGGCGATCAGGGCGAGGACGTCGTCGACCGCCGTCCTCGACCGGAACCCGCGCATCCGAGGGTCGTGGAACGTCCCGTCGGTCGTCATCGGGCCACCCACCTCTCTCCGGGCGACCCTCAGGCCTCGGAGAACTTCCGGGTGAGCGCCTGGAAGGCGGCGACCCGCTCGGCCGGGACGTCGGGGAAGCCTTCCCAGAGGAACGCCTTGAACGCGGCGTCGCCGCCGCGGTCGAAGAACTGGAAGGAGTGGGTCACGTAGTCGGAGTCGTGGCCGACCTTGCGGACCGAGTAGATCGCCCCGACCTCGGCGTGGAGGATGTGCATGTCCAGCGTGTCGGTCTGGACGTTGAAGAACGGCCCGGACTCGCTGTAGCCGCCGAACTGGCCGACCGACTCGATCACCGCCGCCCGGCTCCGGACGAACACGCGCATCGTCCCGAGTCCGGGGAGCGCCTCCATCAGGTCGCGGAAGACGCCGTCGCGGAGCCGGGCGATCGGCCAGGTCCCGACCAGGGCGTCGACGACGTCCCGCTCGGGCACGGCGAACTTCCGGGCGGCCATCATGGTCATCCGCGACGGGTCGTCGCGGAAATAGCCGCGGATCGAGTCGGCGACGTCGGCGGGGGCGATCGGTTCGATCTTGGCATCCATCGCGAGGGTTCCCTGGCCCGGGGGCTCGGTCGACCCGCCCGGGCGCGGGGCGACGGCGGTTGACCGTGCCAATAACCTACCCGAAGCGCCCGCGGACGGGAATCCCCGGGGCGGTCAGCCCGCGGCCTCGACCCGCGAGGCGGACTGCTCGGCGAGGACGTCGGCGAGGATGTCGTCGAGGCCGCGGGTCGGCCGATAGCCGATCAGGTGGCGGGCCTTGGTCAGGTCCGGGACCCGGCGGGACATGTCCTCGAACCCGGCGACGTAGGCCTCGCCGTACGGGACCAGGCGGATCGGGCTCCGCGAGCCGGTGAGCACCCGGACCCGCTCGGCCAGCCCGAGGATCGTCACTTCCTCGGCGTTGCCGACGTTGAAGACCTCGCCCCGCGCCTTCGGCTCCTCCATCAGGGCGACGAGGGCGCCTACGACGTCGGAGACGTGGGCGAAGCAGCGGCTCTGGGTCCCGTCGCCGTAGACGGTCAGCGGCTCGCCGGCCAGCCCTTGGGCGACGAGCCGGGGGATGACCATCCCGTACCGGCCGGTCTGGCGGGGGCCGACGGTGTTGAACAGCCGGGCGATCACGACCGGGAGCCGCGACTCGCTCCAGTGGGCCATCGCCAGGAATTCGTCGAGCGCCTTGGCGCAGGCGTAGGCCCATCGGCGGGTGGTGGTCGGGCCGATCACGCAGTCGTCCCCCTCGGCGAAGGGGAGCTTCTCGCTCTTGCCGTAGACCTCGCTCGTGGACGTCAGGAGGACCGGGCGGCGATAGCGGGCGCACGAGCGGAGGACGGTGTCGGTCCCGCCGACGATCGTCTCGATCGTCTTGACCGGCTGGTCGACGACCAGCCGCACCCCCACGGCGCTGGCGAGGTGGAAGACGGCCTCGGACTCGGTCACGCACCGCTCGACGATCGCCGGGTCGGTGACGCTGGCGACCCTCAGCTCGAAGCCCGGGCGGCCCTCGAGGTGGGCGATGTTCTCGAAGCGGCCGGTGCTCAGGTCGTCGAGCACGAGGACGCGATGCCCCTCGGCCAGGAGCCGCTCGGCCAGGTGGCTGCCGATGAAGCCCGCCCCGCCGGTCACCAGATAAGTCATGCCTTGTTCCACGCCGATCTTCTCGGGGACGACTCCGGGGCGGGCCGACGGGCCGGGCCCGCCGGCGGCCCGATCAGCCCGCGTCCTCGATCGAGACGTTCCAGTACGCTTCGCTGAGGAATCGCGACCAGCTCGCGATCCGGATCGTCGAGTTGTCGTAGAGCGGCTTCCAGGCGGGCCGGACGGCGACCTTGCGGAGCTTCATGTGCGCCTGCTCGGGGGTCCGGTTGGCCTTGCGGGCGTTGCAGGCGACGCAGGCGAGCACGCAATTCTCCCAGGTCGTGGCGCCCCCCTTGGAGCGGGGCAGGACGTGGTCGATGGTCAGCTCCCCCGTCCCCGGCTGCGACCCGCAATACTGGCAGGTCGAGTGGTCCCGCTTGAAGACGTTCCGGCGGCTGAAGGTGACGGAGTTCGACCGCGGCCGGTCGTGACGGGTGAGGGTCAGGACCTCCGGCACCCGCATGGCGAAGGAGACGGTCCGGATGAACGGCTCCCCCTCGCGCGGGGCCAGCCGCGCCCAGTCCGCCCAGGAATAGAGCCGGAAGTCGTCGGGGTCGACGACCCGCGCCGACTCGTTCCAGAGCAGGGTCAACGAGCGGGCGACCGTCGCGACGTTGACGGGCATCCAGTTCCGATTGAGGACCAGGGTCGGACGATCGAGGACGCAGCCCACCATGCAGAGCCTCCCGGGGGGAGTCAAAGGGGACCGGGGGAGTCGAACCCCACCTTGGCGCGGACCGGGCGGGGCCGCGCGTCGACCTATTACATCATAGCCGACGCCGCCAGGTGAGGCCGGACCGGCGAAACCCGGCCGGTGCGGCCGGGTCCGGCGTGGCCCCGATGACCTTCGCCGTCGCCCGGTATACATTAGGCACCGCGGCACGACACGGCCAACGAGGGGGGACGTCCGGGATGAGAGCGGAAATCATCGCCATCGGTAGCGAGCTGGTCAGCGGCCAGTCGCTCGACACCAACAGCCAGTGGCTCAGCCGGGCCCTCGGCGCGCTGGGCATCCCGGTCCACTTCCACACCTCGCTCGGCGACGACCTGGCCGAGAACGTCGCCGTCTTCCGCGCCGCGATCGGGCGGGCCGACCTCATCATCACCAGCGGCGGCCTGGGCCCGACGCAGGACGACCTCACCCGCGAGGCCCTGGCCGAGGTGGCCGGGGTGGCCCTGGTCGAAGACGCCGGGTCGCTCGCCGCGATCGAGGCCCTCTTCGCCCGCCGGAACCGGGTCATGTCCGACCGGAACCGGGTCCAGGCCCTCCTGCCCGAGGGGGCCGAGCCCCTGCCCAACGCGGTCGGCACCGCGCCCGGGATCGGGATGGTGGTCGGCCGGGCGACGTTCGCCTGCCTGCCGGGCGTCCCGTACGAGATGAAGCAAATGTTCGACGAGCAGGTCGTCCCCCGGCTCCGCCGCTCGGGCCTGGCCACCCGGGCGATCGTCCACCGCAAGATCAACCTCTATGGCAAAGGCGAGTCGGAAGTCGAGGCCGAGGCGCTCGACCTGACGGCCCGTGGCCGCGTGCCCGAGGTCGGCATCACCGCCTCGAACGCGACCATCAGCTTCCGGATCTCGGCCGGGGCCGATACCGAAGACGAAGCCAACCGGGCGATCCGGCCGACCGCCGACCTGATCTATCAGCGGTTCGGCGACCTCATCGTCGGCGAGGACAAGGAAGACGTCGTCGAGGCGACCGTCCGCGAGCTGGCCCGGACCGGCCGGACGATCGCGACGGCCGAATCCTGCACCGGCGGCCTGCTCGCGCACGTCATCACCGCGATCGCGGGGGCGAGCCGGCACTACCTGGGCGGGATCGTGGCCTATTCCCGCGGGTCGAAGGTCAACCTGCTCGACGTCCCCCGGGCGCTCATCGAAACCCACGGCGTGGCCAGCGCCGAGGTGGCCGGCGAGCTGGCCCGCCGGGTCCGCGACCGCTTCGGGTCCGACCTCGGCCTCGCGATCACCGGCGTTGCCGGGCCTGAGCCGGACTCGGGCTCGCCCGCCGAGGTCGTCGGCGTCGTCTACCTCGGCCTGGCCACGGCCGATGTGGTCCGGACCCGCAAGCTCGAACTCGGCCCCGAGCAGCCCCGCGACGTGATCCGGCAGCGGGCGTCCAAGCAGGCCCTGAACTGGGCGCGGTTGACGCTCAAGCACCTCGCCGACCGCGACCCGGCCTGAACCCCGGCCGACCGGGCGAGTCAGACGCTCTTGAGGCCGAAGACCTTGGCATAGACGTCGATCTTCTCGCCGATCGACGGCCGACGCGGCGGGCCGCCGTTGTGGTGGAGGACGAGCACGGTCACGTCGTCGTCCGCCGCCCCGCCGGCCCGGTGCCGGCGGACCCCCTCCACGATCGCCGGGCCGACTCGACCCGGCGTCGAGAGGTCGACCCGCCGGGCCACTTCAAGGAGGCCATCCTCGCCGAGCATCGCGTCGGAGGGGTCCATCGCTTCCATCAGCGCGTCGGTGTAGAAGACGATGAAGTCGCCGGGATCGAGGTGGACCGCGAATTGCTCGTAGGTCGTCGCCTCGTCGACCCCGAGCGGCAGGTTCGAGCCGGGTCGGGTCGCACGCGCGGCCTCGTCGGTCAGGAGCGACCAGCTTCTCGTCGCCGACCGGTACCAGAGCGGCCGGGGGTGGGCGACGTTGCAGACGGCCAAGCGGTCGGTGGTGGCCAGATACGTCGCGACGATGGCGGTCGCGAACCGCCGGAGCTGGGCCAGCTCCGTGAACTGGCGGTTGAGCGTGCCGACCAGCCGCTTCTGGCTCTTGCTGTTGATGTTGCGCCGCATCAGGTCGCGCAGCTCGCCCGAGAAGTCGGCCACGGACGACCCGTGCCCGGAGACGTCGGCGACGATCAGGCGCGTGATGATGCCCCCGCCGCAGAGCGAGACGTAGTGGACGTCTCCGCCGCGATCGTCGGAATGATACGGCTCGCTGAAGATCCAAAGATCCAGGCCGGGCGTCCGGAAGATCTTCTCGACGGCCTGGTTGCCTCCCCGGATCTCCATGCAATGCATGGTGTGCTGTCCGAGTGCTTCGATACCGGGCTCCATGATTCGCCGCGCTCCGATCGTGGTTCGGTCGATGAGGTCGGTGACGATCCTGGAGTTTTGGTCGGAGCTGGCCGGAATCGATGACAAATCGCTGCAAGAGTGACGGGGTTGGGTCCTGGGCGGGTGGATGAAATCCACCAATCCGGATTGACGGGTTGCACCCGCCCTACAAGACACATGAACTATTCATGATCTAAACATATTCAATTATGAACATCCTTTCAATCCTTACCGACCTGGCAGGCGAGATAGAGCGACCAGAGCCCCGCCATGCCTTCGGATTCGGGCGGTGGGTTCGTCTCGCCGCCGCGATGACGTTCGGCCCAGCGGGCCAGGGTTTCGGGGGCCAGGAAGGCTTCCAGCGGGACCGGGCGGCCCTGCCGGGCGATCCAGGTGGCATGGCGGACGATGATCGACGGCTCCAACCCGCGGATCGCCGCCGCCTCGTCGAGGGTGAACCCGCGCTCCAGGAGCTTCCAGGTCCACTCCTCGGTCGAGATATACGGCCGCGACGGGCCGGTCGAGGGCTCTTTCTGGACGGCCGCGGTCGGCTCGGCCGGTTTGTCCTCGCCCGAGCCGACCGTCCGCGGCGCGGCCGACGCCGCCGGCTTCAACGCCTCCAATATCGGCTCGGGAGGCTTGGGACGAGCGGGCGGCGCGGTCCGGGCTTTTGCGGTGGTCGCGGGCCGGGCGGCGGGGGTCGCCACCGGATCGGGCTCGCCCCCGCCGATCGCGGCCAGGAGGGCCGAGCCGTAGCGTTCGAGGCGATACGACCCCATCCCCTTGACGCCGGCCAGCTCGTGGGGCGACTTCGGGCGGCGGAGCACCAGGGCTTCCAGGGTCTGATTCGGGAAGATCGTGTAGGCCGACTGGTTGATCTCCTTGGCCCAGGCGGCGCGGAGGGCGCGGAGCTTGATGTAGAGCGGGTCGCCGGCCAGGGCGGCCGAGGTCGTCTCGCCGTCCCCATCGCCGCCGCTGTCGCCGTCGCCCGGCTTCCGCGAGTGGTTCGCGGCGGTGGGTTCGTCTTTCGACGCCGAGGGGCTTGCGGGCCGGGCGTTGGCGACCCGGTCGAGGCCGCCGTTGCGGACCTTGAGGTAGAGGTCGTCGGGTAGAGTCAGCGGGGGCCAGGGCCCCTCGGGCTGCTTGCAAAGCTCGCGGCCCTCGGCGCTGAGGTTGAGGATCGGCCGGAAGCGGTCGACGTCCTCGGCCTGGACGAGGCCGCACGAGGCGAGGGCGTCGAGGATCTGGACGACCTCGGGCTGGCGGAACGTCGCGAGGATGCCGAAGGTGCTCAGCTCTTTGAGCCTCATCCGCGCCATCTTCTCGGACGACGAGCCGGTGAGCATCTGGGCGACGATCGTCTTGCCGAACCGTCCCTTGGTCCGGGCGACGCCCGAGAGCGCCTTGAGGATCACCTCGCGACCGGCCTCGGTGTCGATCGGCCGGGCGGCCACGCCGGCCCGGCGGTCGGACGGGCCGCAGTTGTCGCACCGGCCGCACTCGGACGACTCGGCGTCGCCGAAGTAGCCGAGGATGTAGGCCCGCCGGCAGTTCGCCGACTCCGCGTACTTGATCATCCGCTCGAGCTTGTCGTACTCGCGCTGCCTGCGGAGGGACAGGGCCGCGAAGTCGATCTGGATGTCGCGGGCGCGCAAGGCCCGGTCGTTGACCCGGACGGCGTTGCCGCGGAACGGCGGGACGTAGTCGATCGGCAGGTCGTGGGCCAGGACCTTGATCGCCCGCGTCAGCGCGCCGCGGTCGAGGCCGAGCTTGGCCGCGAAGTCGTCGGGGTGGAAGTAAATCGGCTCGCCGAACCGGCGGTTGACGATCCCCTCGATCCCGCGGAGGACGACCTGCTGGACCGGGGCGTTGGGGTTGACCCGTTCGAGGAAGCTCGGCTCGTCGGCCTCGGCGTTGATCCGGACGATCGCCATGTTCTCGCGGGGGCGGAACCGCTCGATCGCCGCGGAGCCTTCGAGGATCTTCAGGGCGGTGCCGACGGCCGACTCGTTGAGGTCGAGTCGCGTCGCTTCCTTGATCTCGGCGTGGGTCAGCTCGATCGGGTCGGCGTCGATCCCGCGGAGGAATTCGTAGACCCGGAAGACGGCGTCGGGCGGAGGATATTCATTCTCGATGAACATCTCCTGGAGGAAGCGGTCGCCCGGCGCGTACAGGAGCACGCAGTTCGCGAGGTCGCCGTCGCGACCGGCGCGGCCGGCCTCCTGGTAGTAGGCTTCGAGGGTCCCGGGAAGGTTGAAGTGGACGACCGAGCGGATGTCGGCCTTGTCGACCCCCATCCCGAAGGCGTTGGTGGCGACGACGGTCTGGACCTCGCCGGCCATGAATCGGTCCTGCGCCTCCGCCCGCTCCTCGCGGGTGAGGCCGGCGTGGTAGATCACGGCCGGTCGCTTCAGCTCCTTCTGGAGGAAGGCGGCGACGGACTCGCAGCGGGCCCGGCTGGAGGCGTAGACGATGGCGGAGCCGGGGGTCCGCTCCAGCGTCTCGGCCAGGGCGGCGAGCTTGTCGTTGTCGCGGCGGGCCCCGACGACCGCGTAGCTGAGGTTGGGCCGGTCGAACCCGGTGACGAACTGCGCGGGGTCGCGGAGCCCGAGCTGGTCGGCGATGTCGCGGCGGACGAGGTCGGTGGCGGTGGCGGTCAGGGCGATGCAGGGGGGCGAGCCGATCTGGCGGCGGGCGTGGCCGATCCGGGCGTAATCGGGCCGGAAGTCGTGGCCCCACTCGCTGATGCAGTGCGCCTCGTCGACCGCCAGGAGCGCCGGGCGGACGCGGGTGATCGTCTCGACGAAGCGGTGGCTCCGGAACCGCTCGGGCGCGACGTAGATCAGGTCGTACTGCCCGGCCTCGATCTCGGCCAGGCGGGACCGCTGCTCGGCGGGGTCGAGCGTGCTGTTGAGCAGCGTGGCCCGCAGGCCCCGCTCGAGGAGGCCGTCGACCTGGTCCTTCATCAGCGCGATCAGGGGGCTGACGACCAGGGTCGGACCGGGCAGGAGCAGCGCCGGCAGTTGGTAGCAGAGGCTCTTGCCGCCGCCGGTCGGCATCACGCAGAGGACGTCGCGACCGCCCAGCACGTTCTCGATCACCTCGCGCTGGCCGGGGCGGAAATGCTCCAGGCCGAAGCGCTCGCGGAGGGTCGAATCGAGGTCGGTCGCGGTGATCGTCATGGCGGGCGGTGCCGGGCGGGTTGGGCGGTTCAGCGGGAGATCACCCCCGGCTTCGAAGACGACGCCGTCCTCGTGGGGGGCACCCGGAACACGGAGTAGGTCGCGTTCTCCAGGACCTTCGACGCGTGGTGGGCGTCGAGCCAGCCCTTCTGCTTCTGGACGTTCTCGGGGGTATTGTAGATCGCCACCAGCAGCGTTTCCGACTCCCACTCGGGGAGGAACCGGCCCGCGCCGAAGAGCTGGTTGAGGTCGTCCTCCTTCCGGCTCCGCCCGGGCGTGTTGGCGATGTGGCCCGACCACGACCGGAGAGGAGTGTACACCGACGCCAGATAATTTATACCGTGATTCTGGGTGACCACCAACCCCCGAGGGTCGCCCATCGCATTGAAGGATGCCATCACCTGGCGATCGTCCTCCAGGATGTAGATATCCGCGTTGGGCCGGTGGTACGCCGCGTTGATCGGCAGGTAGGCGAGCCAGAGGGCGTTGTCCGACAGGAACAGCGCGACGACCAGCCCGGCCAGGACCACCCGGATCGGCCGCCCCGGGCCGCGGAGCAGCCGGGTGAAGAGGGCGACGATCGACGGCAGGCCCAGGAGGAACAGGGGCATCCAGTCGTAGCCCCGGGTGAAGTGGATCGGCTGGACCGGCCGACTCACGGCGAACTCGTGGTTGGACATCGCGAACACGACCAGGAACCAGACCAGGAACAGGCGGTTCCGGGGCTCCGAGAGGGCCACCTTCGCCAGCGGGAGCCGGCGGAGCCCCCAGAGGGCGAACCCGCCCACCAGGGCATACGCCGGGACGAAGTTCAGGGCGTCGATCCCCCAGGCGAGCGACCACTGCTCCGAGAGGCTCCGGTGCTCGGCGAACCGATTCAGGTAGCCGAGGTAGTAACACAGGTGGGCCGAGGCCAACCCGGCGCAGGCCGCGGGGAACCAGGGCGGGACCCGCTCGCTGCCGATGAACAAGACCTCCAGCGCCGACCAGGTGCCGAGCACGCCGATCAGCTCGATCCCCGAGAACGGGTGGCTGATGCAAAGCAGCGCCGCCAGCGCGGCGGCCGGCCGGAACCGCTCGCGGAGGACGCAGAGGATCGCGCCCAGGAAGATCGCGTGATAGAACGCCTCGGTGGGGAAGATCAGGTTCCGCCCGAGGTTCAGGAACCACCAGCCCCCGCTCGGGTCGAACACGAAGACGCAGAGCGGGTCGAGCAGCAGCCGATTCCCATAACTGTAGAGGAAGGGCGGCTTGGTCCAGAGCGAGTACGCGATTCCCGCCGCCGCGAGCAGGCCGCCGCCCCAGAGGAACGCGATCATCCCCAGCCAGTGCGCCGGGGTGGCCAGGCCGACCAGGTGTCGATAGAGCGCCATCGCGACCCGGACGCAGGCCACCGCGGCGACCATCCCGAAGGCCGCGAAGATCGCGCCGGGGGCCATCCCGGTGGCCCGCCAGGCCCAGCCGAGGAACAGGCTCAGCGGCTGGACGTAGATCCGGGCCGAGTCGTAGGAGACGTCGGAGGGGTTGCTGTACGTCCAGTGGAACCGGCCGGCGTCGAAATGCTCGCGGCCGTTGGCGAAGTAATAGGGCATGTCGTAGAAGATGAAGCCGGTGGGCAGGAAGCCCGCCGGGGCCATCAGGTAATGCGTCGCGTAGGGGATCGCCGCCGGGATGGCCAGGATCAGGCAGATCAGCCAGGTGCGCGCCTCGGTCGCGATCGCGAGGCCGCCCGGGGCCCGCGCGGGGCCGTCCGCCTGGGACGTCTCATCCATAGTCATCCTCTCCTATCGCGCAAACGCATCAGGCCGACATCCGATCGCCGCGTTGCCCGGTCCCGGCGTCGTGACGTCGTGACGTCGTGACGTCGATCGGTCCACGGTCCCTGGATGCGACGATTATCGAATCCGGTAACCACGATGCTTGACTCCTTCCTCGCCGCCGCCATCGAAAGCCCGATCGTCGACGGCCGGCGGCGTGGTCCGGGAGGGGTCGTCCCAGTTATCATCTAGGTCGGCCCGCGTCGGGCCGGGGGGCGAGGCGTCCGGATGGAGCAGATTTATTACACCCAGTGCCCGGTCGGGTACGGCCTGGGCGCGAGCAACGGCTTCCAGATCAAGCGGCTCGGCGCCGGCTACCCGACCTCGGGGGACTTCCGCCACCTCGGGCTCCGCGCCTTCCCCGGCGGCGGCCGGACGCTGGCCCCGCCCGCCCTCCGCTATCGCCGCGACGGCGGGGTGGCCGAGGTCGCCTGGCTGACGCCCCGCCCGAACGAGTACGAGACCGAGCGCGGGCTCTGGGGCCGGCCCGGCGGCCACTTCGCCCACGGCCTCCGGCTCGACGACGCCGAGATGCGGTCCATCCAGCACTGGCCCGCCGGACTCTACGACGGCCCGGCCTGGAAGCGGGCCGACCGCGAGCCGAGCCGGGGTCGACCGCCCGACGACTTCGATCTCGGGGCCGCCGGGCCCTCGCGACCGCCGGACTTCGCCGACGTCGCGCCGCTGGCCGTCGACATCGAGCCCGAGCGGCTGGCAACCCTCCTGACCGCCCTGGCGACCGTCGCCCGCGAGGGCCGGACTTTGTTCCTGATCGACGAGCCGCACCGACTCGGCCCGCGGATCGCGCTGCTGACGTTCGCCTTCCCCGAGCCGTTGCGGGCCGACCTGACGTTCTCGACCTATCACGACCGCCCCGAGGAGTTGCCCGGCTATCGGATTCAGGGGACGATCCCCGCCGCCCGGCCCAACCGCGCCGCGCTGATGTCGCTGGGGGTCGTGGCCGACCTCACGGCCGGGACCTTCGAGCCCCGGGTCGAGCCGGCCCCCTGGGCGCGGACGCTCGCGGGCTGGCTGACGCGGCACGGGCCGATCGACGAGGCCGACTGGACGGCGACCGAGGCCCGATCGAAGGCCGCCCGCCGGGTCGACCCGCCCGAGTCGGCCTGGTCCGACGCCTGGCTCGGCCCGCTGTTCGCCTACCCCGAGGCCCGGCGATCGCCGGCCGCGCCGGGCGACCCGCGGGAGTGGGCCGACCTCCGAACCTTCGCCGAATGGCTCGGCCGGTCGGGCCTGGCCGAAGACTGGGTCCGGGCCAGGCCCCCCGGCTGGTGGCTGGAGGCGGCCCCGTCCGGGGGCCCGATCGCCGAGGCCCGCGCCGCCCTGATCGCCCACGCGGACCTCCGCGAGACCTGGCGGGTCGCGGTCGACAACGCCGGTTGGGGCGAGGCCGTGGCCGCCTGGGTCCGCGACGCCGGGGCCGCCGATCGCGACGAGGCGATCGCCGCGATCCTCCGGTCGACGCCCCGGTCGAGCCGCCCGTCGTTCGCCCGGGCCCTGTTGAAGGGGCTGACCGCGGAGGCGGGCGCGGCCGTGCTCGACCGGCTCCGCGCCGACCCGTCGAGCGATCGGGGGATGCTCCTCCCCCTGGAGGCCGGCGCGGCCGCGGCGGCGATCCTCGCAGGGGCCGACCCGGGGCCGCTCCACGCCGTCGTCGCCGAGGCCCTGGAGATCCCCGGGGCGACCTCGGCCGTCCTCGACGCGGTGGAGGCGACGCCGGGGGACCGTCCCGAGTCGGTCGCGGCGATCGCCCCGGCGGTGGCCGGGGCCTTCGGACTCGAAGGCCCCGGGGGCGGTCGCGAGGGGCTGGCCTGGGCCCTCCGCCGGGGCGGGGCGGCCCCGGCCTGGCTCGCCCCGGCGCTCCGGCCGATCCTGGCCGATCCTGGCCGGGCGGGAGCCTGGGGTCAGCTCCCCGATCGGACGCCCGAGGCCCTCCGGCCCGAGCTGGCCAGGGCCGTCCTCGGGCTCGCCCGCGACCCCGGCCTGCCCGACGAGGCGTTCCGCTGGGGCGTCGAGAGGTTGCTCCTGCCGCTCGCGCCCCGGCCGAACGACCCGACCTGGGCCGAGACGTACCTGAGGCGCACCCCCTCCGACCTGGAGCTGATCCGCCGCCTGTTCTCGCCCGAGTCGCGCAAGCTCGGCGTCCCGGCCTGGCTCGATCAGGCCCGGGCCCGGGGCGAGGTCTCGCCCGAGCAGGCCGCGCGGGTCGACAACTGCCGGGCCTACGCCCGCTCGCTCAAGTCGGGCGACCCCCGGTCGCTCCTGGCGATCGACCTGCCCGGGGTGCCGCCCGAGGAGCGCGGGCTCCTGCTGGGGCAGATGCTCGCCCACGTGGCCGGCCCGGCGCTCGAAGGGCTCCCGTTCGTGCTCGACGCCTGCCGGGGGGCCTGGGCGGACGCCTTCCGGGCCGGATCGCCCGGCCTCCGCTCCCTGGCGGCCCCCCTGGCCCGCTGCCTGGCGACGACCGGCTCACCGCCCGACCGCTGGCTCGACCGGCTGGCGGCGATCGCGGATCGGCTCGGCCTCGCGGGCGAGGGGGGCCGGGGCTTCGAGCCCGACGGCCTGGCCGCCGAGGTGGTTGCGGCCACCGCCGCCATCCCGGAGGCGGTCCGCTGGCCCCTCCGCCAGCACCTCCTCCGCGATGAGAACGCCTGGCGACTCCTGACGGCCGACGTCCGCCGCGAGCTGGCCGAGGAGGCGCCCGAGGCGACCCCCGAGGTCCTCTTGCGCTGGGACCGGCAGCTCGTCCAGGAGAAGCCCGAGCGGTTCTTCGCCGCCTTTTTAAATGCCTGCGACGGCCCGCGGCTGGCCGCCGCCGTCTCCGCCCGCGCGGCCGACTTGAAATCGCTCCCCCCCCTGCCCTGGTGGGCCCACGCCCGGCAAGACGACGACGCCTCGGATGACCTCCGCGACGCCTACGCCCGGACCGTCCCCCTCGCCCCCTTGCCCGAAGGTCGGCTCTACCTGGTCCGCAACTGGGTGGCCGGCCCGGCCCGCGACCCCGCGAGTTCTCCCGGCCTCTCGCCCTTCGGGCTGGCCCGGTGGCGATGCCTGGAGGCGATCACCAACTTCCGCCAGGCCGGGCTCGACGCGGCGGCCCGGTGGCCGGTCGTCACCGCCTGGGAGGCCGACCTGCCCCTCGCCACGCTCCCGAGCGACGACCGCCACCGGTTCGTCGCCTGGCTCGTGCTCGGGCTCGAAGCGGCCGAGTCGCACCAGCTGGCCCGCCTGGCGAAATGGCTCGTCGCCGCCGGGCTCGACGACCCCGACCGCCTCACCCGCTGGGCCGACGAGATCGACGGCCTCGCCGAGGTCCCCGCGCAGACCCGGATCTTGCGGGCCGGGATGGTCGGCGACCTCCGGGCCGAGATCCGGACCCTGATCCGCGAGTCCCGGGGGGCGAAGCGGCCGCGCCCGCCCCGGGGAGGCCAGGCTTGAACGAGGCCGGCCCGATCGGCGTCCGGCCGGCTTCGCCCGGGCCCGGCGGGGTCGCGGGGCGGGAAACCGCCGACAATCTTGATGCGGGCCCGGCCGGCCGCCGATTAAGATCGGCCGGGGGGAGGCGAGGCCGGGCGAAGTCATCGCCCGGCCGTGGACTCGATCGGGGTGCACTTTCATGGCAGGACCGGGCGCGAACACCCCCGTGGTGGGGGTCGACCTGGGCGGGACCAAGATCCTGGCGGCCGTGGTCGGGGCGGATCACGCCATCCTCGGCCGATCCAAGAAGCCAACCCCGGCCGAGGCCGGCGGCGCGGCCATCCTCGAAGCGATCGTCGCCTGCGTCGACCAGGCGATCGCAGAGGCCGGCCTCGGGCGCGATGCGATCGCCGCGATCGGCGTCGGCTCGCCCGGGCCGCTCGACTCCGAGGCCGGGGTGATCGCCTTCACCGCCAACCTCAACGTCCGCGACTGGCCGCTCGGCCCCGACCTCTCGCGGATCATGGGCCGGCCGGTCCTGCTCCAGAACGACGTCCGGGTCGGCGGCTACGGCGAGTATCGCCTGGGGGCCGGGCGCGGCCATCGCAACATGCTGGCCGCGTTCGTCGGGACCGGAATCGGCGGCTGCCTCATCGTCGACGGCCGGGTCGTCGAGGGGGCGACCGGCAACGCCGGCGAGATCGGCCACATCGTCGTCAAGGCGGACGGGCCGAAGTGCGGCTGCGGCCGTCGCGGCTGCCTCGAAGCCCTGTCGAGCCGGAGCGCCATCGCCCGGCGGGTGGGCAAGGCCGCCCGCGACGGGGTCGAGTCGGTGCTCGCGGCCAAGGTCGACAAGAAGTCCGGCAAGCTCAAGAGCGGCGACCTCGCCGCCGCCGTGGCCGCCGGCGACCTGGTCGCCATCCAGGAGGTCCACCGGGCGGCCCGCTACCTCGGGCTCGGCCTGGGAGGGCTCGTCAACCTCATCGGCCCCGAGATCATCGTCCTCGGCGGCGGGGTGACCGAGGCCCTCGGGGCAACGTTCCTCGAACTCGTCCGGACGGCGGCCGCCGAGCAGATCCTGGTCGACCCCGCCCGCAAGATCCGGATCGAGCCCGCCGCCCTCGGCGACGACGCCGGAGTCCTCGGCGCCGCGCTGCTCGCCCGCGAGCGGTACGCGGCCTGACGGGCCGCCCGGCCACCCTGCCCAGGATTTCAAATCGACGATCTCAGATTCCAGATGGTTTCGAGGTGTTGATTGGCACCCTGAGATTTGGGATCTAAAATCGCAACTCACCCGCCCGCCAAGACCTGGGCCGCGACCGGGTCACTTGCGGAGGAAGCCCTGGCCGTCGAGCCACCGGGCGCAGAGGCCGGGCCACTCGGAGAAGGCGAAGCCATCGCGGCCCAGGCCGAGCCCGTGCTGGCCCTTCTCGAAGACGTGCAGCTCCATCGGGACCTTCGCCTTCCGCAGGGCCAGGGCGAACAGGAGGCTGTTCTCGACCGGGACGGCGGCGTCCTGATCGGTGTGGGCCAGGAACGTCGGCGGCGTGTCTTTGCTCACCTGGGTCTCGTTCGAGAGGCTGGCGACGAGCGCCGGGTCGGGCTCGGCCCCCAGGAGGTTCCGCCGCGACCCGCCGTGGGTGTAGGGCGGGGCCATCGAGATCACCGGGTAGATCAGGATCATCCGGTCGGGCCGCGAGCTGAGCTTCTCGATCGGGTCGGCCGCGGCGGGATCGCCGAGGTCGAAGTGGGTCCCGATCGTCGAGGCGAGATGGCCGCCCGCCGAGAAGCCGAGGACGCCGACGCGCCCGGGGTCGACGCCCCAGGCTGAGGCGTTGGCGCGGACCGTCCGGATCGCCCGCGACGCGTCCTGGAGCATCGCCGGGTGGTGGTGGGCCGGGGCCAGGCGGTAGCGGAGGACGACCGCGGAGACGCCCAGGCCGTTGAGCCACTCGGCGATCGGCCGCCCCTCGTGGTCGGCGAGGCCCCCGTAGCCGCCGCCGGGGCAGACCACGATGACGGCTCCGGTCTTCTTCTCCGGCGGCGGGGCGTAGAAGGTGAGGGTGGGTCGTGGCCCCGGCGCTTCCTTGGCGACGCCGGGCGGCCCGTCGGGCCAGAGCGCGATCGGCTCGCGGGTCGGGGGCTGGTCGGCCGCCATCGCGAGTGCTCCCCGGCCGAACAGGCCCGAGATCAGGACCAGGACCAAGGCACCGGCCCGGAGCCGGCCGGTTCGCCGCGTGGTGATGTTCATGCGAGTCGATCGATCCCGAGGGCCCGGGTTGGCTCCGAGCGACCCGGCCGGGGCCCAATCATGCGGCCGGTCGCCCCTTCTCCAGCGTGGTGATCAGGCCCAGCCATCGCGCCTGGATGCCGGCGGACGCCAGGAGGCAGGTGAGGATCGTCTGGGTCAGGAGGGCGCGCCCCGCGGTGTAGATCGGGCCGGGGAGGTCCACCACCGAAGCCGCCAGGCCGGCGCCGGTCGGCAACGAGAGCGAGGCCGGGAACGCGGCGACGAACGAGTAGCCCAGCGACAGGCCGCGGAAATAGATCGGCAAGAACCGCGATTGGGGAAACGCCCGGTAGTCGATCGAATGGAAGTAGGGGACGCCCTGGTAGAGCACCGGCCGCTCGGCCATCGCCATGAATTCGAGCGTGAAGAACGGGAGCACGCCCTGAATGTAGAAGAGCACGCCCAGGCCCAATTCGAGGAGGACCAGCGAGGCCGGCACGATCGCCAGGGCCGCGGAAGTCGCCAACGGGAAGCGGGCCATCAGCCGGAGCGACCGCCGCGGGCCGAGCATCCCGGCGCCGCCCTTGCCGCAGACCATCAGCATCGCCGGCGGGACGAAGACCCAGGTGGCGGCGAAGATCAGGAGCCCCGCGCGGTCGAAGTGGGGCGAAGATCCCCGTCCCGCGTGCCTCGCCCAGAGCGGGACGACCGTCCCCGCCGCCATCGCCGCCGCCAGCAAGGCACCCAGGACCGAACCGGGGTCGAGTAACGATTTCCAGCCCCGCCACGGCCCTTCCCCCGACCCGCTGACCCGGCGGATCTCGTGCCCGTAAGCCAGCGCGTACAAGAAGAGGACCACGCCCGCGACCGATATCCCGGCGGCGGGGATCATCAGCGCCGCCGTCGCGACCGCCGCGGCGATCAGGAGCCGGACCAGCTCCGGCCCCCGGATCACGTCGAAGAAGCCGTCGCCCAGCTCGCTGGCGACGTGGAGCCGCTCGCGGGGCATGGGCACGACCACCATCTGGTGACAGTCCCAGCAGCGAATCTCGGTGCCGACCTGATCCAGCTTCGCCCGCAGACTCCGCCCGCATCGGCAGGTCACGGGGACGAAGGTCGCGGACTGGCGTGGATTGACCATCGGCGCTGGAGGAATCCTCGGGGAGGGTCGGCGGACTTGACGCGAAGACCCCAACGCGTCTCCCGGATCTTCGGCCACCCCCGCAACCCTGTCAAGCCACGACTGATGGCTCGCGGACGACCGCGATCGGGCCCGATCGCGGGCAGCACCCCCCGGCCCGTCGCCTCGTCGCGATCCTCGCTGACACGCCAACCCGGTCAACTGCCAAAAGGGCAGACTCTGCCTCCCTCTCGACGGCCAGCCTCCGACGTAACTCACTTGCCAATAAGGACAAAGCACGACGCAATCGTGATGGCACATTCCTTGCGTGTTGGGGAGGCGAATCCGGAATTCGGGGACCTTCCAGGCGTCCCCTCGTCGTCCGCGGCCCCAGGGTCGGGGACGACGTATCTCGACCGCGACGAGGGAGATTTCACCGTGGCGAAGATGTTGGCCTACGATGAGGAGGCGCGCCAGAAGCTGGCGAGTGGCGTCTCCAAGCTGGCCCGGGCCGTCCGGAGCACCTTGGGGCCTCGCGGCCGCAACGCCGTGATCGACAAGGGCTGGGGCAGCCCGACCGTCACCAAGGATGGCGTGACGGTGGCCGAGGAGATCGAGCTGACCGACCCCTACGAGAACATGGGCGCCCAGCTCGTCAAGGAGGCCGCCTCCAAGACCTCCGACGTCGCCGGCGACGGCACCACCACCGCCACCGTCCTGGCCGAGGCCATCTTCAAAGAGGGCCTGAAGGCCCTGGCCGCCGGCGCCGACGCGATGTCGCTGAAGCGGGGGATCGACAAGGCCGTCGTCGCCGTGGTCGAGCACATCAAGGGCCAGTCGAAGACCGTCTCCGACAAGGAGATCCACGAGGTCGCGACGATCTCCGCCAACAACGACAAGGCCATCGGCGAGAAGCTCGCCGACGCCTTCAAGCGGGTCGGCAAGGACGGCGTGATCACGGTCGAGGAGGGCAAGGGCTTCGAGACGACCGTCGACGTCGTCGAGGGCATGCAGTTCGACCGCGGCTACCTCAGCCCCCACTTCGTGACCGACCAGGACCGCATGGAGGTCGTGCTCGAAGACCCCTATATCCTCATCTACGAGGAGAAGATCGGCACGCCGAAGGTCCTGATCCCGCTCCTGGAGCAGATCGCCCGGGCCAACAAGCCGCTGATGGTGATCGCCGAGGACGTCGAGGGGGAGGCCCTGGCCACCCTGGTCGTCAACAAGCTCCGCGGCATCCTCCAGGTCGTCGCCGTGAAGGCCCCCGGCTACGGCGACCGCCGCAAGGCCATGCTCGGCGACATCGCCGTGCTGACCGGCGGCAAGGCGATCTTCAAGGACCTCGGCATCGAGCTCGAGAGCGTCGAGCTGACCGACCTCGGCCGCGCCAAGAAGGTGACGATCGACGGCGAGAACACGACGATCATCGAGGGCGGCGGCACCCAGGACGAGATCAAGGGGCGGGTCGAGATGATCCGCCGCGAGATCAAGACCACCGAGAGCGAGTACGACCGCGAGAAGCTCCAGGAGCGGCTCGCCAAGCTCGCCGGCGGCGTCGCCCAGATCAACGTCGGGGCCGCCACCGAGACCGAGATGAAGGAGCGGAAGGCGCTCGTCGAGGACGCCCTGCACGCGACCCGCGCCGCGATCGAGGAGGGGATCGTCCCCGGCGGCGGCAGCGCCCTGATCCGCGCGGCCAAGGCCGCCTCCGACCTCAAGCTGACCGGCGACGAGGGCATGGGCGCCTCGATCGTCAAGCGGGCCGTCGAGCAGCCCGCCCGCTCGATCGCCGAGAACGCCGGGATCGACGGCGCCGTGGTCGTCGCCAAGATCCTCAAGTCGACCGACCCCCACTTCGGCTACAACGCCGAGGCCGGGACCTGGGGCGACATGTTCACCTTCGGGATCGTCGACCCCACCAAGGTCACCCGGTCCGCCCTCCAGAACGCCGCCTCCGTCGCCGGCCTCCTGCTGACCACTGAGGCTATTATCGTCGAGAAGAAGTCCAAGAAGGGCGGCGCCGCCGACCACCACGACGATCACGGCGGTATGGGTGGCATGGGAGGAATGGGTGGCATGGGAGGAATGGGAATGATGTAAGTCACCCATCCCCTGCTGGCTTCGTCTTTCCCGCCCACTGCCCGGTCTTGCATTCTCGCTCCCAAACCCGAAACGATGGCCGGCCCCGCCCGACGCGGGGCCGGCATTCTCCGAGAACCACGAGGGAACCACCGCGATGGCCAAGATTCGCCCGCTCGAAGACCGCGTCGTGATCCAGCAGATCGAGGCCGAGGAGAAGACCTCGGGCGGGATCGTCCTGCCGGACACCGCCAAGGAGAAGCCGCAGCGGGGCAAGGTGATCTCGGTCGGCCCCGGCCGCCTGCTCGACTCCGGCGAGCGTGCCGCAATCGGCGTCATCGAGGGGGACGAGGTCCTCTTCGGCAAGTACTCGGGCACCGAGATCAAGGTCGACGGCGAGGAGATCAAGATCCTCCGCGAGTCCGACATCCTGGCCAAGATCCTCAAGTGACACCGGGGCGATCGGCCGTCAGCTTCCCGCTCTCAGCCGGGCGGATCCGGGACCAGCCCCACGTCTGCGGCGAAACGAACCCAATTTCTGGCTGATTGCTGACAGCTGACCGCTGACAGCCCTCGCATAGGAGCCCGCCCCGTGCCCAAGCAGCTGCTGTTCTCCGACGCCGCCCGCCGGAAGATGATGGAAGGCGTCGACATCCTGGCCCATGCCGTCGGCACCACGCTCGGCCCGACCGGCCGCAACGTGATCCTGAGCAAGTCGTTCGGCGGCCCCACGGTCACCAAGGACGGCGTCACGGTCTCCAAGGAGATCGAGCTGGCCGACCCGTTCGAGAACATGGGCGCCAAGCTCGTCAACGTCGTGGCGTCGAAGACCTCCGACGTCGCCGGCGACGGCACGACCACGGCCACGATCCTGGCCCGCGCCATCTTCCGCGAAGGGCTGCGGATCGTGACCTCGGGGGCGAACCCGACGGTCGTCCGCCGCGGGATCGACAAGGCGGTCGAGGCCGCCGTCGCCGAGCTGACGACCAAGATGTCGCGGCCCGTCTCCAAGAAGGAAGAGATCGCCCAGGTCGGGACCATCTCGGCCAACAACGACCCGGTCATCGGCAACCTCCTGGCCGACGCCGTCGAGAAGGTCGGCCGCGACGGCGTGATCACCGTCGAGGAGGGCAAGACGGGCGAGACCACCCTCGAATTCGTCGAGGGGATGCAGTTCGACAAGGGCTACCTGAGCCCCTACTTCGTCACCAGCCCCACGACGATGGAGGCGGTGCTCGACGACGCCCTGATCCTGCTCCACGAGAAGAAGATCGGCAACCTCCGCGAGCTGATCCCGCTGCTGGAGAAGGTCGCGCAGTCGGGCAAGCCGCTGATCATCATCGCCGAGGACGTCGAGGGGGAGGCGCTGGCCACCCTGGTCGTCAACAAGCTCCGCGGCATCCTCAACATCTGCGCCGTGAAGGCCCCCGGCTTCGGCGACCGCCGCAAGGCGATGCTCGGCGACATGGCGATCCTCACCGGCGGGACCGTGATCAGCGAGGACCTCGGCCTGAAGCTGGAGAACCTCGACCTCTCGCAGCTCGGCAAGGCCAAGCAGATCAAGGTCAACAAGGACAGCACGACGATCATCCAGGGCGCCGGCCAGCGTGCCGACATCGTCAAGCGGGTCGACCAGCTCCGCCGCCAGATCGCCGAGACCGAGAGCGAGTACGACAAGGAGAAATTCCAGGAGCGGCTGGCGAAGATCTCCGGTGGCGTCGCCCTGATCAGCGTCGGCGCGGCGACCGAGGCCGAGATGAAGGAGGTCAAGGCCCGCGTCGAGGACGCCCTCCACGCCACCCGGGCCGCGGCCGACGAGGGGATCGTCCCCGGCGGCGGGACCGCCCTGGTCCGCTGCATCCCCGCCGTCCGGAAGGTCTACGACGCCCTCACCGGCGACGAGAAGGTCGGCGCGGCGATCATCCTCCGGGCCCTCGAAGAGCCCGTCCGCCACATCGCGGGCAACTCCGGCCACGACGGCGGCGTCGTCGTCGAGGAGGTCAAGTCGCACGACGGCCCGACCGGCTTCAACGCCAACACCGGCGAGTACGTTGACATGTTCGCCGCCGGGATCGTCGACCCCACCAAGGTCACCCGGTCCGCCCTCCAGAACGCCGCCTCGATCGCCGCGCTGATGCTGACGACCGAGGCCATGATCACCAACATCAAGGACGACGAGGAGAAGGGCGCGGCCCGCGCCGAAGGGTCGGTCCGCTGAGAGACTGCGGCGGGCGGGAAGATTGGGCTTCCCGCCCGCCACCCTTCGTCAGGTCTGCTTCTTGTCGAGGTCGAGAGCCCGCTGGACTTCCAAGGATCGAGACCAAGGTCTTGAGCGATTCCGAGGCCTTGTCGGACTCTTCGATATGATTTTCCGCGTTCTTCGCGATCTCGCTCAAGTCCTCCCGCAATTCGCAAAGCTCGCCGACGAGGTATTCGTCGATCTACCCCGTGACGAACGCCTTGCCGCAACCCTTGCAGATTCGGCCTCTCCGAAACCGGTGGACGTCGGGATGATCTCCCATGTACCACCTCTGCTCGGACTGGAATCCGAGAGAACCAGGCGGGACCCCCTTGCAATCGGCAACTTCCGAGCGGAGAGGACGATACATTCGAGCACAATCTTGTTTTACCCGCATAGATTGACTCCTCGGTTGGTAGGATCAAGAATGACATCTTCAACCCTGCTTTAATCCCCCGCTTCTCGTTTGTAAATCAGAGATGACCGGGCCATCGCCGATGCCGACCGGATCGCCGAGCATTCGACGAGTCAAGCTCAGAAGTGAGATCGAGGTCTCTTCGCCAAACTCGACACCCGGAAGGCTTTCCCGCTTCGCTGTCCTCGGGCGCCGGAAAGCGAGAAGTTCGGCGAAGAGGTGCGATAGCTGCTCTGTGGAAAACGCCAGTCTACCTATCGAATCCTCTTCGTGATCCGCGGGGGGATCATCATCATCCGGACCATCTGGCGTGGCACGCGAGGCCCGGCCGAGCTCTGACCGGGCTTGAACCGGCGCATCGAAACTCCATTCACCCCGATCAAACCTGGAGACGCGGACCGATCGACGAAGTGTCGCGTTCAAGCCGCTCTGTGCTATCCTGAGACGTCAAGATCCGCCGAAAACTTGCCCCCGAGCGAGACGCCGTGCCGATGGCCACGAAGCGCGATTACTACGAAGTCCTGGGCCTGCGGAAGGACGCCGGGGCCGACGACATCAAGAAAGCCTATCGGCAGATGGCCCTCAAGAATCACCCGGATCGGAACCCCGGCGACGCCGACGCCGAGGGCCGGTTCAAGGAGGCCGCCGAGGCCTACGAGGTCCTCTCCGACCAGGGCAAGCGGCAGCGATACGACCGCTACGGCCACGCCGGGCTCGACGGGGCCGCGACCCACGACTTCCGCAATGCCGACGACATCATGTCGGCCTTCGGCGACATCTTCGGCGGCGGCCTCTTCGGCGACCTCTTCCAGCAGCGGAAGCGCGGCCCCCGGCCCGGCCAGGACCTCATGATGAAGCTCGAAATCGAGCTCCTCGAGTCCGCCCGGGGCACGACCAAGGTCGTCGACGTCACCCGCCACGAGCCCTGCGTCGACTGCAAGGGGTCGGGGGCGCGGAAGGGGACCGTCGCCACGGCCTGCAACTACTGCGGCGGCCAGGGGCAGGTCGTCCAGTCGCGCGGGTTCTTCCAGGTCGCGACCACCTGCCCGGCCTGCGGCGGCGACGGGGTCCGGATCAACGACCCCTGCCCGACCTGCAAGGGCCAGGGCAAGACGCCGTCGGTCGCTCATATCAAGATCGACGTCCCGCCCGGCGTCGAGACCGGGATGTGGCTCCAGCTCCGCAACCAGGGCGAGGCGGGCGACCCGGGTGCCCCCCGCGGCAACCTCCGGGTCCAGGTCCAGGTCCGCAAGCACCCCTTCTTCGAGCGGCACCGCAACGACCTGGTCTGCCAGGTCCCGATCAGCTTCCCCCAGGCCGCCCTCGGCGGCGAGATCGAGGTCCCCACGCTCGACGGCCCCGACCGCCTGATGGTCCCCAAGGGGACCCAGAGCGGTGACGTCCTCAAGCTCAAGGGGCGCGGGATGCCCGACATCAACGGCCGGGGGCGCGGCGACGAGCTCGTCGAGGTCCACGTCGAGACCCCCCGCCAGCTCAGCGCCCGCCAGGAAGAATTGCTCCGCGAGCTGGCCGAGATCGAACACCGCGACGTCAGCCCGAAACGCAAGAGCTTCTTCGAGAAGTTGCGCGACTACTTCACCGAGGATGAAGAGGCGGTCGACGCGGAGAAGCCCTGACCGGGCCCGTCCCGACCCTCCCGTCGCCCGAGGCTTCGCCCCCCAGGACCGAGAACCATGAGCGACCCCACCACCACCGCCAACGACCCGACCGCCGGCGATCCGGACGCCACCGACGTCACCCCGGGCGACGATCTCGCGCAGGCCCAACGCCAGCGCGACGATTACCTCGACCAGCTCCAGCGCACCCGCGCCGAGTTCGTCAACTACCAGAAGCGATCCAAGGCCCAGGCCGACGCCGACCGCCTCTACCTCATCGTCCCCCTGGCCCTCGACGTCCTGGCCGCGCTCGACAACTTCGACCGGGCCATCGAGACGGCCCGCACCGGCGGCGCCTCGGCCGTCGCCGAAGGGCTGGTGATGGTCGAGAAGCAGTTCGTCGCCGCCCTGGCCAAGCACGGCGTCGAGCCGATCGCCGCTCTCGGCAAGCCGTTCGACCCGAACTTCCACGAGGCGATCATGCAGCAGCCCGACCCCCACCACCCCGAGGGGATCGTCGTGGCCGAGCTGGTCAAGGGCTACAAGCTCAAGGACCGGGTCCTCCGGCCGACCAAGGTCGCCGTCTCGGTCCGCCCGGCCGAGTAACTCCCGGGCGCGGAAACCCCGTCCCATAAGGCGAACCGATGCCGACCTACGACTATATCTGCGACGCCTGCCAGCACGAGTTCGAGGCCTACGAGTCGATCAAGGCCGACTCCCAGACCGTCTGCCCGACCTGCCACGAGGCCAAGCTCCGCCGCAAGATCGGCGCGGGGGCCGCGATCCTCTTCAAGGGGTCCGGCTTCTACCAGACCGACTACCGGAGCGAGTCCTACAAGAAGGGGGCCGCGGCCGACAAGACGTCGTCCGAGGCGGCCTCGAAGCCCGCCGAGACGCCGTCGACCGCCCCCGCGCCCAAGGCCGAGACGCCCAAGCCTTCGACCGGCGGCACGTCGTCGTGATCCGGGGCAAGTGCCCGATCTGCGGCAAGGCCTTCGAGGTCGAAAAGCTCGGCGACCTCCCCAGCTTCCCCTTCTGCACCGCCCGGTGCCGGTTGGTCGACCTCGGGCGCTGGATCGACGGCGCGTATGCCATCCCCGGCCCGAACCAGCCCGAGCCGACGCAGGTGCCGCAGGCGGAGGAAGACGAGGACGAGTGAGGCGTGGTAGGCCGATCGACTTCCGCCGGGCAACGAAAGATTTCGTTGCGAACCGGGGTGGGCCTCGCTAGCTTGACGGATGACCCGCCCGGGTCGACCGCGGGGCGTCCGCGGCGCGGCCTGGGGAGGACGTCCCTCGACGCGGAGCCCGACCATGAAGTTGCCGATCTTCGGCCTTGCCGTCGCCCTGCTCGGCCTCGCCCCTTCGCAGGCCCCGGCGCAGACGCTCTCGGTGGGCGACGACGCCCCCGCCATCGCCGTCTCCCGCTGGGCCAAGGGGGAGAAGGTCGAGAGGCTTGAGCCGGATCAGACCTACGTCGTGGAGTTCTGGGCCACCTGGTGCGGCCCCTGCATCCGGAGCATCCCCCACCTGACCGAACTCCAGAAGCAGTACAAGGACAAGGGCGTCAAATTCGTCGGCGTCAGCGTCTGGGAGCAGGACCAGGCGAAGGTCGACCCGTTCGTCGCCGAGATGGGCGACAAGATGGACTACAGCGTCGCCCTCGACGAGGTGCCCAAGGGGGAGAAGGGCAGCAAGGGGAAGATGGCCGATTCGTGGATGACGGCCTCGGGGTCGAACGGCATCCCGACGGCGTTCATCGTCAAGGCCGGCAAGGTCGCCTGGATCGGCCACCCGATGGGCATGGATTCGCCCCTGGCCAAGGTGACCGCGGCCGACTTCGACCTCGCCGCCGCCGCCTCGAAGTATCGCGAAGAGAAGGCGATCGAGGGGAAGATGATGGCCGTCTTTGCCAAGCTCCGCAAGCTCGGCCGCGCGGCCGGGGAGAGGGAGCAGCTCGCGGTCATCGACGCGGCGATCGCGGAAGACCCGGCCGTCGAGGGGGCCATCGGGCTCCAGAAGTATCTGCTCATGCGTCAGATCGGCGACGGCAAGGCCTCGGCCTACGGCTCCAGGCTGGTCGAGACGGCCTTGGCCGACCAGGCCGAGGCGCTCAACCAGGTCGCCTGGGCGAACGTCGCCCCGGACGCGAAGGGCGAGGCCGCCAACCGCGACGTCAAGCTCGCCCTCAAGGCGGCGACCCGCGCCAACGAGATCAGCCACGGCGAGAATGGCGCGATCCTCGACACCCTGGCCAAGGCCTGCTTCGACTCCGGCGATCCCCGCCGGGCGCTCGAGTGCCAGGAGAAGGCGATCAAGCTGATGGGGGACGGCGGCGAAGGGATGAAGTCGCGGCTGGAGCAGTATCGCAAGGCCGTCGAGGCCGACAAGAAGCCTTGAATCGATCGACGAGGGGTCCGAGGGGGGATGGCATGCCATCCCCCCTCGCGGTGTCCGATCAGGCCAGGCCAAGGCGGCGGTCGGCCGTCTGGAGCAGGTCGGCCACGGGCAGACCGTGGGGGCAGGCGGCGTCGAGGCCGGCGAGGTCGAGGTCGGCGATCGCCCGCGACTCGGCCGGGAGGGCCTGGTAGAGGGCCCGGGCCTCCTCACGCTTGCCGTAGGCCTCGTAGTAGCGGTAGTAGCGGAGGACCGTGGCGACGGGCACGCCCTTGGCGGCCGTCTCGCAGAGGTGGCCGCAGCCGTGGCAATAGCTGTTGGCCGTCCGGGCGCGGTGCTCCTCCAGGAGGCGGGCCTCCTTGGGGGCAAGGGGGTCGATCACCCCGCCCATGTTCTCGCGGAGGTGCTCGAGGTTGGTCATCTCGCTGACGATGGCGTGGATGCGCTCGTCGGCGAGCACGGCCTTGATGGCGGCCTGGGGGATCTTGAACCCCTTGTCCATCAGGTCGTTGATCCGGGGGACCTTCTCGCCCGGTTGGAACTCCTTGGCCCCGCCCTGCGTCTTCATGGCGACGATGCCGAGGTTGGCCTTGGAGGCCGCGTCGACGGCCCGCCTGAGCTTGTCGGCGTCCATCGTCCGGAAGTTGTATTGGATCATCATCTGGTCGACCCAGCCGGCCTTCGCGGCGGCCTCGACGATCTCGGGGAGCTTGGCGTCGTGGCAACTGAAGCCGGCGAACTTGATCTTGCCGGACTTCTTCAGCTCGTCGAAGGCCTTGATCACGGTGGGGTCGGCGAAGATGTCGATATCCTTGCCCGAGACGCCGTGCATGTAGTAGCAGTCGATGTAGTCGGTCTTGAGCCGTTCGAGGCTGGCCGTGAGGTGGTCCACGAACGTCCTGGCGCGCTGGTCCCCCTTGCCCGAATAGCGGTTGTTCTTGGTGACGAGGTAGACATCCTTGCGGAGCCCGGTCCGCGCGAGGACCTCGCCGATCGTCCGCTCGGAGTTGCCGCCCTCGTAGCTCTCGGAGGTGTCGATGTAGCGGACGCCGGCGTAGAGGGCCTTCTGGACGAACGACTTGTCGACATCCCAGCTCGTGCCCATGCCGAGCCGGGTGACCTTCACGCCCGTCTTGCCGAGGGTGACCAGCGGCACGGGCGACTTGGGGGCGGCGGCCAGGAGCGTGTCGGCCGACGCCAGCGCGGCGCCGGTGGCGGCGGCCGTCTTGAGGAACCCACGGCGGCTGCCCCCGCATGATCCGTCCATCGACCCACCTCCCGAGTGCGACCCGACGCCCCGTCGACGCCCGACCGCGGGGGCGTCCGACCCGATCCGGGACGACTTGGGCCCCATTCTGGCCGCGCCGGAGAAGCCGGTCAACAAACTTCCGGTGGATCGTCGCGGCGACGCGGCGTCGGTGAGCGTCACGAAAGTTGGTGGAATCTTTGTACACAATGGGACGATCGGCGATAGTGGCGGGAAACCCGAACTCCCGGACGGAGCCTTCCCATGTCGATCCCCTCCATCACTCCCGAGAAGCA